>Ga0163108_10000405_pt1 | contig 32138 bp, 27 predicted proteins | sample Fk1155metaG_FD_109644 | JGI IMG/M metagenome (GOLD analysis project Ga0163108, IMG submission 109644) | Marine microbial communities from the Central Pacific Ocean - Fk160115 155m metaG | ecosystem: Environmental > Aquatic > Marine > Oceanic > Photic zone | place: The Central Pacific Ocean...
ATGAACAAATAAAACTGAGGCAACTCCATAGCCATAAATTCTACAAAATGTTGATCTCTGTCTTTCTGCCAAATTGATTACCCTAATAAGAAGCGCTACAAAAACTACAATGAATATCAATGATCCAAAAAAGCCCCATTCTTCTCCAATAGTACAAAAGATAAAATCAGTGCTTTGCTCAGGAACAAAATCAAATCTTGTTTGCGTTCCTTCCAAGAATCCTTTTCCAAAAAGTCCTCCTGATCCAATGGCTATTTTAGATTGTATCAGATTATAGCCAGCTCCATGTGGGTCAATCTCTCTTCCTAAAAGTATGTTTATTCTTTCCACTTGATGAGGTGCTAGGATATTGCTAAAAATATAACTTAAAGAAAACACAAATGAAACAGCCATAACAAGCCCTGAAAGAATTACAATAAACTCCTTCTTTTTTCGTCTTGAAAATAGAAACAGGAGAAGTGAAATTGCTACTAAAATACCAATAAAAATAAATTTGTTTAAAAGTAAGGTGACTATAAAAAGTATAGCAGCAACAAGTCCTATAAATAAGATATTTCCTGATAACCCCTCTCTATAAAGTACAAGTATTAACGAAAGAAAAACCAGTGCAGTTCCTAAATCATTTTGTAAAATAATTAGCAGTAATGGTAATAGTATAATGATAAAGCTTCTAAACTTTGTGGCAAAAGATTGTAATTTTATGTTATGTGTATTTAAGTATTTTGCAAGTGCTAAAATGGTGATAAATTTTGCAAATTCTGAGGGTTGAAATTTATAGTTTCCAATATTAAACCATGATGTGGCGCCGGCAGTTTGTTCTCCTGTAATTAATAAAATAATTAATAGAATGATAATTCCTCCATACAAAATATAGGAAAATGCTTCAAAAAATTTCCAGTCGATTATCAGAATAATGAAAGCAACAAATAAAGATGCTGTAATAAAAATTAGTTGCTTTCCATGTCTTTGTGAAAAATCGAAAAGAAGAGTTTGGTCGTCATTATATTGTGAAGCATAAATATTTAACCATCCGAAAAATAGCAGTAATAAATATAAGGATACACTCATCCAATCGACATTTCCAAATATTTTTTTTGCTCTTCTCATGGAGTTGAGATTAAGTTTCCTTTTAGTATAAACTCTTCTAAATACAAATTACTTATTTCATTTCTTAAATATTTTTCAATCATAAATGTTGCTATTGGAGCAGCCCAAGTTGAGCCCCACCCCCCATTTTCAACATATACTGCAATTGCAATTTGAGGATTCTCTTTTGGAGCAAAAGCAATAAAAATAGAATGATCCTCTCCATTTCCAGAGGTGTTTTGTGCGGTACCAGTTTTTCCGCAAATATCCAAATCTTCTACGCTACAATTTTTAGCAGTACCATCTTCATCTTCCAAAACCATTTGCATCCCATTAATAATACTTCCAAAATGAATAGGATCAATTGTAGTGTATTTTTTCTTTGTGAATTGCTCATCCCTTATATTTTCCTCTCCAATTTGTTTTACAATATGAGGGGTGAAATAATACCCTCTGTTTGCAATAATTGCTGTAATGTTTGCCATCTGAATTGGAGTGAGTAGAAGTTCGCCCTGTCCAATGGAAAGCGATAAAACGGTACTTGCGTTCCAATGAGTTTTTCCATAAATATTATCGTAAAAATCTGTTTTAGGAAGAAGTCCTTTTTTCCCTGAAGTAAAGTCATTATTCATCCATTGTCCAACCCCAAAACTTGCTATATGATTATACCAAGTATTATAAGCCATTTCTGTGTTTTGATATTTATCAAAAAAGCTTTGAAACACATTACAGAAATACGCATTACAAGATATTGCAATTGCTTTTTTCAAGCTAAGCGGTGAGCTATGTTCATGGCAAGCCACCATCTTATCGTTTCCGTACTGAAAACTGCCAATACAGCTATAATTAGAATAAATTTTGAGTTTTTTTTCTTGTAAAGCGATTAACCCGTTAATCAGTTTGAAAGTGGATCCTGGTGCATATTGCCCCAAAAGGGCTCTGTTAAATAAAGGTTTATTTTTATCCTCTAATAGTTGTTTGAAATTTTCTGACCGAGTTCGTCCTGTTAAAGCGTTAGGATTAAAAGTAGGAGAGGACACCAATGTTAGAATCTCACCAGTTGATGGCTCAATAGCAACAATACTCCCAATCTTATTTTGCATTAACCGCTCTCCATATTTTTGTAAATCAGCATCAATAGTAGTTGTTATATTTGCTCCTGAAACGGCATTTGTATCGTATCGTCCCTCATTAAATTTACCTTTTTTACTGTTGTGAACATCCACTAAAACTAATTCCATTCCTTTTTCCCCTCTTAATAATTGCTCCCAGGCCACTTCCACTCCACTTATTCCAATCAAATCGCCACTTGTATAATACTTATCCTCTTTTATATTTTGATTATTTACCTCTCCTAAATAACCCATAACATTTGAGGCAGTATTTATAGGATACTTTCGGGTGCTTCTTGTTCTTACAAAAAACCCTTTAAACTTATAAAGCATTTCTTGTAATGTAGCAAAGGTTTCTGCATCAATCTTTTTGGCAAATACACTTTCTTTATATTTTGAATATCTTTTAGCGGCTCTTATTTTTTCAGAATACGATTCTAATGAAATTTTTAGCAAATCGATTAGCAAAGTAGAATCGATATCCTCTTTAACTTCCCTTGGTACAATCATCAAGTCGTATGAAGCCTCATTATAAGCCAAAAGCTGATTGTTTCTATCATATAATAATCCTCTTCCAGGATATTTTACATCATATCGTAATACATTATTTTTTGCCGAAAATTTATATTTATCATTTATAACTTGAATGTAAAATAGTTTACACAAAAAAACCAATGCAATAAAAATAAAAATTCCTTTTACAATAAATTTTCTGTTATTGTGGGTTTTCATTTTCGCCTTTCAGAATTAAAGAAAAAGAATTGGCAAACAATGATAATTACAAATGTTATAAGACTGCTTAGCGTTATTTTACCAAGAATATCTGTAAATGTTGCTATCTCAAAATGAGCTAATAAAAACAAAATTCCATGATGAAGAAAAATTAGCATAAACATATAAACAGCAAATATTTTAAAACCTAATTTTTGCAAAAAGAGGTCCCGCTCTGCGCTTATGATATTCTTAGGGATAACGATTCTTTCAATTGTAGGCTTTAAAAAAGCAATCATTACACAAGCGGTGGAATGAAAGCCGATAGACCCTTCAAAAACATCAATAGAAATCCCTAATAAAAATGCAAAAGTAAGCAAGAACCATCTAGGTGTTACTTGGGGCAAACAAATAATCAGCATGATATAAAAATAAGGATTAATGTAGCCGTTAAACAATACTTGATTTAGTATATAAACCTGAATAAAGATAAAGATGGGTGTTAGCCAAAAATATTTATAAAGTTGCTTAATCATCTTTTGCATTTAATTCCAACAATTCTTTTTCTTGCCTCATTAATGATTCAGCAACATATACATAATGGATTCGATTTAAATCCTCAAAAAATAGAATTTTAATTTTGTAAAAATTTTCTCCCGGGATTTTTTGAAATGAGATAACCTCACCAATTATTATTCCATCCGGGAAAATTGCAGAATTACCACTGCTTATTATTGTATCTCCAATATTTAAATTTGCATGATTTGGGATGTCATCAATTGTAGTTTTCCTGTAATTAAAACCACTCCATAGCATCCTCCCTAGAAACATTTCGTTTTTCAACCTCACACTAATGCTTGATTTTTGATGCAGAACAGAAATTACTAATGAGAATCTGTCAGAAACGGAATGAACAATTCCTATAACTCCTTTTGCTGTAATCACTCCCATCCCATCTTTTATGCCATGACGCGCACCTTTATTGAGTGTTAGATAGTTATTACTTTTATGCACAGAATTATTGATAACTCTTGCCGATTGATATTTGAATAAAGGGGCTTCAAAGATTAAAGAATCATTGCTCAAAATGCTTTGTTTTTCTAAAAGCGAATGCAATTTTGCATTTTCATCAGCCAAGAATTTGTTAGTTTGTTTAAGCTTGAAAAAATCAGAAATATTAGACAATCCAGCATGTAAACTTCCAACATACTTTTGACTGAAAGCGTTTATTTTGTTTCCTTGATAGTGGTTGTTAGAGGCTAGTAGAAAAATAGATAACCCTTCAATAATAAGGAATAAAAGTATGAAATGATATTTTTTTACAAACTGAATTAGGTTGTGCATACATCAACCAATATTATTTTATTAAAAATGGAAACTTCTCAATATTCTTTAAGGCAATCCCTGTTCCTCTAGCAACAGCTCTTAGTGGGTCTTCCGCAACATAAACAGGTAATTTAGTTTTCTGAGATATTCTTTTATCAAGACCTCTAAGCATTGATCCTCCGCCAGTTAAATACAATCCTGTATTGTAAATATCAGCCGAAAGTTCAGGTGGTGTTTGAAAAAGTGCGCTCATTATTGCCTCTTCAATTTGCTTAATGGAGTTGTTCATTGCACTAGCAATTTCTTTATAAGTAACTACAACTTCTTTTGGTATTCCTGTCATTAAATCTCTGCCATGAACAGGATAATTAGCTGGTGGCTCATCCAATTCGGTAAGTGCTGATCCCACATTTATCTTTATCCTTTCAGAAGTAGTATCGCCAATAGCGATATTGTGCCTTGTTTTCATGTAATTTTTAATATTATCAGTAAATTCATCTCCGGCAATTCTGATTGATTTTTCGGTAACAATCCCTCCTAAGGAGATAACCGCAATTTCAGTTGTGCCACCCCCAATATCAATCACCATATTTCCGTTTGGCTCCAATACATCAATTCCTATTCCAATTGCAGCTGCCATTGGTTCATGAATTAAGAAAACTTCTTTTGCTCCCGCATGTTCGGCCGAATCTATAACTGCTCTTTTTTCTACTTCCGTTACGCCAGAGGGAATACAAATCACCATTTTAAGTGTAGGAGAAAACAATGTTCTTTTTCTTGGGATCATTTTTATAAACCCTCTTATCATTTGTTCTGAAGACTGAAAATCTGCAATTACCCCATCCTTTAATGGGCGAATAGTTTCAATTTTTTTGTGTGTTTTTCCTTGCATTTGTTGCGCTCTTGTTCCAATAGCGACAATCTCATTGGTTTGAATATCTCTTGCAACAATTGACGGCTCATCAACCACTACCTTATCATGGTGGATAATTAACGTATTAGCAGTCCCAAGGTCAATTGCTATTTCTTCTGTCAAAAAATCAAAAAAGCCCATAGTTTTATTTTTTAGTGTTTAAAATGTCTTGCTCCTGTCATCACCATACTCATGTTATTTACATTACAATAATCAATGGAAAGCTGATCTTTTATAGACCCACCTGGTTGAATAATAGCTTTTATCCCAGCATTATTAGCCAGCTCCACACAATCAGAGAAGGGGAAGAAAGCATCAGATGCCATTACAGCCCCATTTAGATCAAAGCCAAAGTTTTTGGCTTTTTCCACCGCTTGTTTTAGTGCATCTACTCTTGATGTTTGCCCAAGACCACTTGCCAATAATTGTTTGTTTTTCGCAAATACAATGGTGTTCGATTTGGAGTGTTTGCAGACTTTGGAAGCAAATTCCAAATCAGATATTTGCTCATTTGTCGGAGCAATATTTGTTACTGTTTTCATCTCAGATACGCTATCGGTTTTTACATCTTTCTCCTGATACAGAGCCCCATTTAATGCAGTACGAAACTGAATATTAGGCAAAGTAATCTCTTTTTGAACTAATACAATTCTATTTTTCTTCTGGCAAAGAATTTGCATGGCATCTTTATTATATGCTGGGGCAATAATTACCTCAAAAAATAACTTACTAATTTCATTTGCTGTTTCTTTATCCACTTCCCGGTTTGTAATCAGTACTCCACCAAAAGCAGAAACAGAATCAGCTGCCAATGCCTCTTTCCAAGCATCTATCAGCTTCTCTTTTGTTGCAACTCCACAGGCATTGTTGTGTTTTAGCACTGCAAAGGTGCACTCATTAAATTCGCCTATCAAATTTACGGCTGCATCTACATCCAAAAGATTATTGTAGGATAATTCTTTTCCGTTTTTTTGCTCAAAAAAGTCATCAATTTTTCCAAAGAATATTCCTTTCTGATGTGGGTTCTCTCCATAACGCAATTCTTTTTTTTGCCGAATACTTTGTTTAAATACATCATCATTATTTTCATTGAAATAATTAAAAATAGCAGTATCATAATGTGATGAAATATTAAAAGCAGCAGCAGCAAACTTTTTTCTTTGCGCTAATGTTGTGCTTTTCCCTTGCTCCAAAATTTCTAATAATTCATCATACTGACTCATTTCTGAAACAATAACTACATCTTTATAATTTTTGGCAGCTGCTCGAATTAGTGAAATTCCACCAATATCAATTTTTTCTATAATGTCTTGTTTATCAGTAGTAGATACAATAGTTTTTTCAAAAGGGTAGAGGTCCACTATTACTAAATCAAATTCTGGAATGTCATATTCTGCCAATTGCAACTGGTCATTTTTCTCTTCTCTTCTTGCCAAAATGCCACCAAAAACTTTTGGGTGAAGTGTTTTTACTCTACCGCTTAATATGGAAGGGTAAGAAGTTAAATCTTCCACTTTTTTTACGCTAAGTCCCTTATCTTCTATAAATTTTTGTGTTCCTCCTGTTGAAAAAATACGAACCCCAAGCTGGCTTAATTTTTGTGCAATTTTGCCCAATCCATCTTTATGAAAAACTGAAATAAGGGCATTTTTTATGATTTTATCTTCTGTCATCTCTAGGTGCAATTTTACCCAAATACTATTCAATATTCAAGTATAAATATGCAAAATATCGGAAGTGTTAATAACTTTTACGCAATTGTTAACTCCTCTTAAAATTTGCGTAAATTTGAACTTTTTAAAACCATCTATGTATTTTAGACTTTTTATTGAAGCTCTGCATTTTGCTTGGCAAGCGATTGTAAATAATCGTTTAAGAACCTTCCTTTCTTTATTGGGAGTAACCATAGGGATTGTTGCTATAATTTCTGTTTTTACAATTGTTGATGCGTTGGAAAAAAATGTGCGAGATAGTGTTGAGTCCTTAGGAAAGAATGTGGTGTATATCCAAAAATGGCCATGGGGTGGGTCGGGTGAATACCAATGGTGGAAATATTTTAAAAGACCAAAAGTTACTTTTAAGGAGTTTAAACAAATAAAAGAAAGATGTTTAAAATCAAATTCCGTTGCTTTTCTTTTTGAAGGTCTTAGAACAGTAAAAAACGGAAATAATGTTTTGGAAGATGTAGAAATTAGCGGAATTACTTATGAGTTCCCTCAAATTTTATCTTTCAATATGGAAAAGGGAAGATTTTTCACACAAAGCGAAATGAACTCTGTAAAAAACTTTGTTTTAATTGGGCATAATGTGGCAGAAGCTCTTTTCGATTTTAATCCTGTTGGAGAAACAATCAAGATTTCAGGGATAAATGCAAAAGTAATTGGACTTATTGAAAAGCAAGGAGAAAGTATAACAGGAGATTCGCAAGACAATGCAATTTTGTGTTCCTACTGGTTTGCGAAAAGATTTATAAACGAAAGAAGAAGTAATCCTGTAATCATGGTAAGTGCGCTTGAAGGGGTGAGTAATGAAGAATTAAAAAATGAAATTAGAGGAATTATGCGAACTATAAGAAGGGTTCGCCCTATGGAAGATGATAATTTTTCCATGAATGAGGTAAGTTTAATCAAACAAGGATTGGACGAGTTGTTTAGTGTAATTGGAATGGCCGGTTGGATTATTGGTGGCTTTTCCATTTTGGTTGGTGGTTTCGGTATTGCAAATATTATGTTTGTTTCTGTAAAAGAAAGAACTAAAATTATTGGTATTCAAAAAGCATTGGGGGCAAAAAATATTTTTATTCTTCTTCAATTTCTTTTTGAATCAATCTTTTTATGCATATTAGGTGGGGTTTTTGGCTTAGCCATTGTTTGGGCTTTGGCTTCTATTGCAGGAAAAATACTCGATTTTAATTTGATTCTAACAACTCAAAATATTATTCTTGGGCTTTCCGTTTCCGCAATTATTGGTGTGATAAGTGGTATTATTCCTGCCTTTTCGGCATCACGGTTAGATCCTGTTGAAGCGATTCGTTCCAATTAATTTTATTACATAAACTAATGGCTTTATCAAGCTGTGAAATACCCTTTACTACAAAAGATAATTTTTCATTTTTTTCTTTCATATGGGTAGTATGAAAGTTGTTTTTTAAATAATCCAATACTTTTGAAAATTGATGACTTTCAAAGTAAGGAGAAGTTTTATCTTCTGTAAAACAAGCTTTCATTTTTCCTGATTTGAGAATGATTCTTGTAAAACCAATTTTTTTACCTAACCATCTTAAACGCAAGGCGTCAAATAGTTGATAAACTGTATTGGGGATTTTACCAAACCGATCTTTCAGTTCATTTTTAAAAGAGGTGATTTCTTCTTCCTTATTAAAACTATTCAATTGTTTATAAAGGTTCAATCTCTCTTCAATATTACTTACATAATCATCCGGAATTAAAACTTCCAAATCTGTATCTAAAGCACAATCTTTGATGTAGAATTTCTCCTTTTCATCCTCAAATAAATCTTGAAATTTCTCCTGTTTTAACTCTTCAATGGCTTCATCCAAAATCTTTTTATACATCTCAAAACCAATGTTATTAATAAAACCACTTTGGTCAGCCCCAAGCAAATCGCCCGCACCTCTTATATCCAAATCGCGCATTGCAATATTAAAACCACTTCCTAAATAGGAGAATTGTTCCAAAGCGGTAAGTCGCATTTTTGCTTCTGCTGAAATTTGATGTGTTGGAGGACTGATTAAATAGCAAAATGCTTTTTTGTTGGAGCGCCCAACTCTTCCTCTCATCTGATGCAAATCACTCAGTCCAAAGTTCTGGGCATTATTTATTATCATGGTATTTGCATTTGGAATATCAACGCCATTTTCAATGATGGTGGTGGAAATAAGCACATCAAATTCTCCTTCCATAAAGTCAACCATCAACTGTTCAATTTGATTACCTTCCATTTGTCCGTGTCCAGTTCTTATTTTTGCATCTGGGCACAATCTTTGTACAAATCCTGTTACTTCTTTAATATTTTCTATGCGATTATGCACAAAGAATACTTGTCCGTTTCTGCTCATTTCATAACTAATGGCATCTCTAATAATATCTTGATTGAGCCCAATAATTCTGGTTTCAATACTTTGCCTGTTAGGTGGAGGAGTGTTGATAGTAGACATGTCTCTTGCGCCAAGCAAAGAAAATTGAAGTGTTCTTGGAATCGGGGTGGCGCTTAAAGTAAGGGCATCAACAGTTGTTCTCAGAGTTTTGAGTTTGTCCTTTATATTGACACCAAATTTTTGTTCTTCATCTACTATCATCAATCCCAAATCTCTAAATACCACATCTTTGCCAACAATTCTGTGTGTTCCTATTAAGATGTCAATTTCCCCATTTGCTAATTTTTTGAGTGTTTCGGTTTGCTCTTTTGTGGTTTTGAATCTATTGATGTAGTCAATATTGCAGGGGAAATCTTTCATTCTTTTACTGAAAGTTTTAAAATGTTGCAAAGCAAGAATGGTGGTGGGAACTAGTATCGCTACTTGTTTACTGTCAGCAACAGCCTTGAAAGCAGCCCTTATTGCTACTTCTGTTTTCCCAAAACCTACATCACCACAGACTAACCTGTCCATTGGTGTATCTTTTTCCATATCTTCTTTTAGCTCCTCAGTGGCTTTGCTTTGGTCGGGCGTATCTTCATACATAAAGGAAGCTTCCAATTCATATTGCAAATATGTATCGGGAGAAAAAGCAAATCCTTTTTGTGTTTTTCTTTTGGCGTATAATTGTATTAAATCGAACGCAATTTGTTTAACTCTTGCCTTAGTTTTGTTTTTAGTTTTTAACCATTGAGGGCTTCCCAACTGATGAATTTTGGGTTGATGTCCTTCCTTTGCTGAAAATTTTGCAATTTTATGCAAGGCGTGAATACTGAGATAAAGGATGTCTCCGTCTTTGTATATTAGTTTTATGACTTCTTGTTTTTTACCGCTATTGTCAATTTTGTGTAGCCCAGCAAATTGTCCTATCCCATGGTCAATATGCGATACAAAATCATCAATTTGTAAATTGGTAAGTTGCTTGAGGGTGATGGCTTGTTTGTCGCTAAATTTGGTTTTTGAAATAAATCGGTGATGCCTCTCAAAGAGTTGATGATCAGTATAAACGGCCATTTTATTATCGTCATCAATAAAGCCTTGATGCAAAGAAAAATGGATGCACTGATACTGAATTTCTTCTTCTGAATTTTCAAAAATTGCATCAAATCTTTTTTCTTGTTCCTCAGATGAACAAAGGATTAAATTCTTTATTCCTTTTGTATTATTCTCAATTAAGTCGACTTTTAATAAATCGAATTGCTTATTGAAAACAGGTAGAATTTGGGTATTGCATTCTAATTTATGATTAGGAGTAAAGAAGTTAGTATGTCCTTGTTCGATAATGGTATAATAGCTTAACTGCTCACAAAAATTGCTTCCAGAAGTAAAAAGTTCCTCTGGTTTTTGATGCTTAGTTTCACTTGATTCTAACTCTTTATAATGCTGTCCTGCCTTAGCAAAATAATCATCCAAAATACCTTTGCTGTATGCAATGTCTTTTGCCCAAATCACCGCATTTTTAGGTAGGTAATTCAGAAAACTCACATGCTTGCTATCTGTTTTCTTGGCCTCCGTATTGGGCACAATATCGATTTTATTTTTTGTATCAATCGATAGTTGAGTATTGATGTCAAATGAGCGAATATTTTCTACCTGAATATCAAAAAACTCAATTCTGTAGGGGTGCTCATCTGCATAAGAAAATACATCTACAATCCCACCTCTAATGGAAAATTGTCCGGGCTCAATTACAAAATCAACCTTTTCAAAATGATGACTTAATAATTGTTTTTCTAACTCCTCAATTTCATGCAAATCCCTAATTTTAATAGTGATTGTTTGCCGTTTTAAGTCTCTTCTGCTCACCACTTTTTCTGAAAGCGCCTCAGAATAGGTAATAATAATAGGATTTCTTTTGTTGTTGAGTTTGTTGAGTACTTCAGCTCTTAATAAAATATTAGCATTGTCCGTTTGCTCAAACTGATAAGCCCTGCGATAAGATGCTGGATAGAAAAATACTTCATTGTTCAAAAGGGCTTCTACTTCATTTACAAAATATTGGGCTTCTTCTTTATCAGTAAAAATAAAAAGATGTGGGCTTTTACTTTCTTTAATAGTTGCAGATGATGCCAAGGCAAAGGATGAACCAATCAAACCTTTTATCCAAATTTTGGAATTTTCGTCAGCAATACAACTTTGTAGTTTTGCAGCAATTTTTGGCTGGCCAAAATAGGAGAGTAGTGGTGCTTTCAAGAAGAACTATTTTATGGCGTGAATTTCTTGCATCATATTTCGATACCAATCATGTGAAGTATCAAATGGTTTTCCTCCTTTTATTCTGCCAAATGCAATGCATGTAAGATTGTTGCTGTCCTCTTCATCCCAGCCAACTACTCCGCTTATTCCAGTTGTTGCGCTTTCTACTGCTTTATCAGCAACTTCAAAAATTAAATCTAAATCTTGTTGATTTGCTTTTGCCGAGCGCCCAAAATAACCACTTTTTTGCACCAAAACTTTATTGGCTTTTAATCTTTTTCCTAATTGCTTGGCAAACCACTGCCCTGGATTTAAATCGTCCAACCTTACATGGCCGAAAGCATCTCTTAATACTTCTTCTCCTGCTTTTTCTGTTTCTTTTACAATGGTCTCTAATCCTGCACCCTCACATAAGAACACATTCACGCAATCGTATTGGTCCATTATTTTATTAAGACGCTCACACTCTTTATCAAAATCAATATCTTCTTCTGGAAGAAAAACAGAATGAATCTCCCATTTTTCTTTTACCACTCCTACCTCTGGAATGAATGTCATTTCCCCCAATCGCTTGCGATATTCCAAAGCAGTTGCTGCTGTAAGCCATCCGCAATGCCTGCCCATTACTTCATGAATGATGAGTTGCCTGTCAGATGTTGTGTTTTCACCTACTACATTTTCAAAGAAAATAGCGCCTTGTTCGGCTGCCGTCCAAGCCCCTAATGTTTGGGTAATAGGAGATACATCATTGTCCACTGTTTTAGGTAAACCGACTACCATTAAATCATAATTATTTTTTTTCAAATAGTTGGATAAATCAGCAGCAGTGGTATTGGTATCATCACCTCCAATGGTGTGTAAAATGGTTACTCCATCTTTTACCAACTGATTGGCCGCCACTTCTAATGGATTTTCTCCTTCTTTTACATATCCTTTACTTACACAATCTTCTATATTTTTAAGTTTTACCCTACTATTCCCAATAGGAGAGCCGCCAAAAGCATAAAATTGTTCTGTTTTCCTTTTTAGTGTTTTAGGAAAATAAATGCTGTTGCCCAAAAGCAAACCTTTATAACCATTTAGATAGCCAATAATTTCGGCATTTGGATAATTATTCAAGTAGTTTTCAGTTAACCTACCAATGGATGCGGACAGGCATGGTGCAATTCCGCCAGAAGTTAAGAATGCAATTTTCATAATTAACGATCTTCTTTTTATCTTCTGCAAATATCGGAAATTTTAAAAGATAAGTTGAAAAAATAATTCTTTACTTTGTATCCTTAAATTTCAAATGCAGAAATGATAATAATCTTTAAGTTTGGAGGAACCTCCATAAAAGACATAGAAAACATAAAGCGCGTAGCCGAAATATTAGATGATTATTCGGATGAGAGTTTGATTATAGTATTCTCCGCCATGGGGAAAGTTACTAATATGTTGGAAGACGTAACAGAGGCTTATTTGAAAAAAAATGGAAAAGCAGAAACCAAACTCAAAGTAGTAAAAGATTTTCATGCCCATTTGTTGGGAGAATTATTTGAGGAGGGTCACTTTATTTATAATGAGGTAAATAATCTGTTTGTTGAAATTGAGTGGGTGTTGGAGGATGAGCCAAACCCTGATTTTGCTTTTAATTATGATCAGATTGTATCGATTGGCGAGATGCTTTCTACCAAAATAATGAGTGCTTATTTAAGTGAAAATGGTTTTGAAAATTCTTGGTTGGATGCAAGGGATATTATTCGAACCGACAACAAATACAGAAATGCAGAAATAGATTGGAAGCAAACCATCACTTTTTGTAAAGATAAAGTCACATATTTCCCAATAATTACACAAGGGTTTATTGGCTGCACTTCTGAGAATTTTACTACAACATTGGGCCGGGAAGGTTCGGATTTTACAGCAGCCATTTTGGCTTTTGCTCTTGATGTAAAGCAAGTCATAATTTGGAAAGATGTGGATGGGGTGCTCAATGCCGATCCAAGATTTTTTAAGGATACTGAGCAATTGATGAAAATACCTTTTGAAGAAGCAATAGAATTGGCTTATTATGGTGCAAAAGTGATGCATCCAAAAACCATTCAACCATTGCAAAGAAAATCTATTCCTTTAGAAGTGAAATCCTTTATTAATCCTAAAAAAGAGAGTTCCATTATTGGCGATTATAAGTTGGTAGAGCCATTTATTCCATCCTATATTGTAAAAGAAAATCAAATCCTTATTTCAGTTTCTGATAAGAACTTGTCTTTTATTGTGGAAGAACACTTAAGTTCCATTTTTACTATTTTTGCTAAGTATGGAGTAAGGGTGAATATGATGCAAAATTCGGCAGTAAGTTTCTCTGTTTGCGTGGATTACGACAGTCATAAAATTCCGCCATTATTAAATTGCTTGCAAGAAGATTTTGAAGTCCTTTTTAACGAAAACCTTACATTATACACAATTCGTCATTATAATGAAGATTCCAACGAGAAACTACTGACAAATAAGGAATTAGTACTAGAACAAAAAAGCAGACATACCATACACTTGGTTGTTAAAGATATGGAATAATATCGTAAATAGTTACTTATTCGTATCTTTACAGCCATTTTACAAGAGATTTATAATGACACAACAACATTCCTTCCATATTCCTGTAATGGGAACTGCATTTACAGCAGATACACCACTAAAAGTTGCACAATTCGGTATTGATTCGGTTATTGCTTTGGCTGATGATGTATTATTGGAAAGACTCAGGAAGGTATATGCTGATAAAAATAATTTGCAGTATGAGGAAATAAAAAATAATACTAAGGATTATCGTGCTGACAGAATCACTTCTTATTTGAATTTAGTAAATAAATTAGCTAATCAGAAGTATGAGGAATATACTACTGCTACAAAAGAGAAAGTAGAAGCTTTGAAAACTTTTTTTGCGACTTTTCCAGACACATCTCAGTTGAAAAAGGAATTCAATAAACTCACTAAGAATTACTTTAATATAGATGAGATTTCTCCTTGGCTGAAAGAGAATTTGAACATGGGAAGTATTGATGTAAATATTATGACAAAGGTGGATAAGCCAAACTTTTTCAAGAATGAGGCTTTGCCATCAGAATATAATGATGCACATGCGGCATTAAGGGGTTATGCCAATAGTGATTTAGCATCATCCATTATTTTCTCAGCAGGGATGAACCCAAGATTATATGGCTATATTTCACAATTTGAAGATTTTTATCCAAATGCTGATAGCTATATTAAAAAGAAAATTGTGCTGAAAGTAAGTGATTATCGTTCAGCACTTATTCAAGGGAAATTTCTGGCAAAAAAAGGATTATGGGTTTCTGAATACAGAGTTGAATCTGGACTAAATTGTGGAGGGCATGCCTTTGCAACTGATGGTTATTTAATGGGACCAATTTTAGCGGAATTCAGAGAAAAGCGAGAGGAGTTAATTAAGGAGGTTTATGAAATTTGTAAAACAGCACTTGCGGCAAATAACAGGGTAATTCCTAAAAAACCCTTAGCATTAAAAATAACAGCTCAAGGCGGAGTAGGTACTGCTGAAGAACACGATTTTTTAATCAAACATTATGAGTTGGATTCAGTCGGTTGGGGAACCCCATTTTTATTAGTCCCAGAAGTGACAAATGTAGATGACAAAACAAGGATGCAACTCGTTAAAGCAAAAGAGAAAGATTTATATTTAAGTAATGTATCGCCACTGGGAGTGCCATTTAATAATTTGCGTAACTCATCCAAAGATGCAGAAAAATTACAAAAAGTGAAGGATGGGAAACCAGGCAGCCCATGCCCCAGAAGGTATTTGGCTTTTAGCACAGAATATGATGGAAAAGGTGTTTGCACTGCTTCTCGTTTGTATCAAAAAAATAAAATTGAAGAACTTGGAGTTTCTGATGAGATAACGGAGAAAGTTTGCTTATGTATGGGTTTGTCAGCAGCAGTTATCACTAATGGTATTGAAGCTAGGGAAAGCACAGCTGTTTCCATTTGTCCAGGACCAAATATGGCCTATTTTGATAAACTATTGTCATTAGAAGATATGACCAAACATATCTATGGTTTGGAGAATTTTATGAGCCGAACCGACAGGCCAAATATGTTTGTGAAAGAGTTGAATTTGTATATGGACTTCTTTAAAAACAAATTGGAAGAAGCTAAAAAAGATTGGAACAAAAAGCAAGAAGAATACTTTAATCGTTTTTTAGAAAATATGAATGAAGGATTTGCTTATTATACCAATATGTTTGATGGGTTAAAAGATAAATACGAGAAAACAAAGCAGGAAACACTTGCAAGTTTAGAAAAAACTAAAAGTAATTTAGCTTTACTTGCATTGGAAGTAGAAGCTTTAGAAATTATCCCAGTTGTAAGTTAAGCCATCTTCTTATTTACCAAATACACGCCGCAAAGAATAATTGCAGCTCCAAAAATGTGCGAGAAAAGTATGTTTTCCCCATCTAACACACCCCAAGAAATAGCAACAACCGGAATAAGATATGTGACAGAAGAGGCGAAAATAGCAGAGGAATCTTTTATTAGTTTATTAAAAATAACTACTGCAAGAGATGTGCAAATGACTGCTAGAATTGCTATGTATAAAAGAGCACTAATACCTCTATCTGTATTAAGAAAAAGCATAAAATTACTGCTAAAAACATAAGTTCCTGATGCTGGCCCGATAAATAAAAAGGCAAGTGTGGATATAGAAATTGCATCTAAATCAGCAAGATATTTCCTAATTACATTTACGCTTATGGCATAAAATAAGGTAGCCAAAACCACCAGAAGGGTGTAGAAATTGATTGCAAAAACGCCATCTAAATTGGATGAAGAAAGAATGAAAGCACCTGTAAGCCCAATAATTACTCCTAAAATATTTGTTTTAGTTGGTCGTGATTTGAAAAAATAAATTCCGAGTAAAAGTGTAAATAAAGGCGTTAGTGAGTTGAGTATCCCTACAAATGAACTGTCTAAGTGGGTTTGGGCTTTTGTAAATAAAAAAGCGGGAATACCATTTCCTAAAAAAGCAGTTATTATAATTGGACCCCAATGTTTTTTAGCCACTTTTTTAAATGCACGAAAAATAAATGGCAAAAGAGAAAGAAAAGCAATAAACAGCCGTAAAGCTGCCACTTGCGTGTAAGAATACACTTCCAATCCTCTTTTCATCAAAATGAAGGAACTTCCCCAAATAATTGCCAGAAAAATGAGGATTAAATAATTTTTTATCGATTTCTCCATAAAAATAATAGGTAGCAAATATAGCTTAGTTATTTTTGTTCGGATGAATTCCAACCAAAAGAAAATAATATCCCTTTGGCTATAGTGGTTTGTTTTCTTTTTTGCGATTTATATCTGGAAGAAAGCAAAAGAGACTTTTTTACAAAAAGCTACATTGGTTCTTGTTGCAATAATTAGTTCGCAAATTGTATTAGGAATAATCACCTTACTTTTTGTAGTACCTATATTTTTTACTGTGGCGCATCAACTTGTAGTAGTTTTGGTTTTACTAGCTACTACTGGACTAATTTTTCTTTCCAGCGAAAACTCTCAATAAGGTATTTTATATCTTCTTGTAAAAAATTGGAAACAGGAGCAATTGAATCATTTACTTCTGTATCAAAATAAAGTGCCCCTCTAAAAAAATGAGTTGAACTATCGGTAAGGTAAAATTGCAAAGCAGTAGCAGTTGTTCCCTTATAGTCATACACCAATCCAAAAACATTGTTTTTTCTATCGATAAATGGCTGTTCGCTAATGGAATTTGCCTTTATGCTATGCTTGTATGCCAATGTTCTTGATTCTTCTGTATGCTCATACAAATTTTTATTTAGATGAAAATAACTTAGATGTAAAGTCGCTTTAAAGTTAGGGAATCGCAAATTGAAAAAACACTTTTTTTCTAAGGTGTTAATTTTTGAATAGGTCGGAAATTGAAAAGTAAAAGGACAATTCTGAGCGTATTGCTGATAGTTTTTTGTGGGGAATGAGAGCTTAAAAAATCCTCTTGGTTTTGGGGTGTAATTCTCCTGACAAGCGAAAAAAAAGATTAAAATAAAAATGCTAATTGCTTTATTCATCTTTTTTGATTTGAACTTTTATTCGTTTTATTTTTCGTCTATCAGATGATTCTATTGTAAAAATATAAGGTGCAAACTTAATAACTTCCCCTTTTTTTGGGATTGCCCCTTTTAATTCTGAAATAAGTCCTGCCAAGGAGTCAGAATCCCCTTTTACATCATCAAAATAATCCGTTTCCCCTTTTACGGTTTTTAGAAAATCATTCAATGATATTTTTCCTTCAAAAATAAAATTATGCTCATCTAATATGGAAAAGACATTGCCATCATCATCAAATTCATCAGTAATATCTCCAACAATTTCTTCTAAAATATCTTCCAATGTTATGATTCCTGAGGTGCCTCCGTATTCATCAACTACTATGGCTAGGTGGATCTTTTTATCCTGAAATTCTTTTAGTAAATCGCTAATCATTTTTGTTTCAGGAACAAAATAGGCAGATCGAATTAAATTTTGCCATTTAAAATCACTTTTTTGATCCAAATGTGGGATTAAGTCTTTTACATACAAAATCCCGATTACATCATCAAAGTTTTCTTTGTAAACAGGAATTCGTGAAAAACCAGAATCGACAACTAAATCAATCACTTTTTCAAAAAGCAACTTTTGTTCAATCGCAACAACATCTACTCTTGATTTCATTATTTCTTTTACATCAATATTACCAAATTCAACAATGCTTTTTAATATTTTCTGCTCTTCTTCATTTGGATCAGTTTCAGCAGTTAATTCTAATGCTTCTGCTATTTCATCCATTGACACCACTTCTTTTTTTCGTTTTAATCTCTTGTCAATAAAAGAAGTGCTTGAAGTAAGTAGATAGCTAAGTGGGGAGAATAGTTTACTACTTAAATTTAAAGGTATACTCATCCATTTGCTAAACCAAAGTGCATTTCTGTTGGCATATACTTTTGGAGTAATTTCGCCAAAAAGAACAATTATAAAGGTGATAACAACAATTTGAAACATGAATTCCATAATTGAGTTTTCTGGAAATTGAAAGATGCTTGCAGTAAAGGATGTCGATAATATAATAATCCCAATATTTATAAAATTATTTGTGATAAGTATTGTGGCTAAAAGCTTGTTCGGCTTTTCTAGAAGTTTTAAAGTCAATAATGCTTTTTTTGACTTCTCCTGATTTAAATATTTAACATTATTTGGTGTTAAGGAAAAGTAGGCTACTTCAGCACCAGAAATAAGAGCGGAGCAAAATAACATTAGTAAGATGACGATAAAATTAAGCGCAATACCGATTGATATTGGCTGTAATGTGATATCAAAAAAGATGCTAAGTAAAAGTGGACTAAATTCTTCTTCCAATTTTGGTGTTATTTATCTAGAAAGGTAAATCGTCTCCTTTTTCTTCTTGAGGGATACTTTCTTGTTCAGGAGTTGTTTTTGTTTTTTCAGCAGAACTATCCTCTTTTTTGCCTAACATGGTCATGTTGTCGCCCAAAATTTCAGTAGTATATCTAGTATTTCCTTCTTTATCTTCCCATCTTCTATTTCTTATTTTTCCTTCAATATAAACAGAAGATCCTTTTTTCAGCCACTTTTCAGCCACTTCTGCTAATCCTCTCCAAAGCACAATGTTGTGCCATTCAGTTTGACTTACTCTTTCCCCTTCTTTGTTTTTATAGTTTTCGGTGGTTGCCAATGAAAAGTTTGCAACTGCAACCCCACTATCTAAATACCTTACTTCAGGGTCTTTCCCTAAATTTCCAATTAAAATTACTTTATTTACGCCTGCCATAATAAATATTCTTAGTGATTAACAAATATAGTAAAATAGCTATATCATTCCAATCTTTTTAAGATATTTTTCTAATAATTTTGGAATTGGGTATCTCTTGAGATCTTTTTTTTGGATAGAGATTGTATTTTTATTAGCTGGAACTTTTGAATCAATATGCCAAAACTGAGCAAAAATAGTTTGATGGGTGAGTTTGTATTTTATTCTAGGAGATATTTTAATGATATTCGCAGTAACTCCTTTAAATAGATCTCCCCAATTCTTTGAAGCACAAATCTCTTTCTCCGATTTTTCTTCCGTATTTTCAATAAGAGGAAATTGATAAAGCCCCTTCCAGATTCCATTTTTTCTTTTCTGAATTAGTATTTTTTTCTTTTCTGAAATGATTAAGAATTCAAAATACCTTTTTCTGATTTGGATCTTCTTTTTCTTTTTCGGAAAATATGAAAGTAAATTATTATTAAAAGCAAAACAACTATTTTGCAAAGGACAAACGTTACAATTTGGAGATTTTGGCACACATTGCAAAGCCCCAAACTCCATTATTGCTTGATTATATTCTGCTGAATTTTCCTTGCTAAGTAGTTTTTGTGCTAAAAGTTGAAACTCTTTTTTGCCTTTTGCGCTATCAAAAGCAGTAGAGATACCAAAGTATCGGCTTAAAAGCCGGACAACATTTCCATCAACCACAGCAAAGAGCAGATTAAAAGCAAAAGAAGAAATAGCAGCTGCAGTATATGCACCAATTCCTTTCAGTTTCAAAATTGTTGTATAATCATTTGGAAAAATTCCATTGTATTTCTCTGTAATTTCCTTTGCCGTAAAATGCATATTTCTTGCTCTAGAATAATAACCTAATCCTTGCCATAAATTTAAGACTTCATTTTCTGTTGCATTTGCCAAATCATTAATAGTTGGAAAAGCAAAAATAAATTTATTGTAAAATGGGAGCCCTTGCGCTACTTTTGTTTGCTGTAAAATAATTTCAGAAAGCCATATTTTATAAGGATCTTTACTATTGCGCCAAGGCAAACTTCTTTTGTTTTTTCCATACCACTCCAATATTTGCTGAGAAAAGTTCATAAAACACTGAAGATTAAACTAATAATTCATAAAAAAGAGATAATGATGTGTGTCATCATTCAAAAATAGTTGGTATATTTGCACGTTTATAAAAAAACAAGAATATAAATATTTATATTAATATCAAAAAAATAAAAAAGAATGACAAAAGCAGAGATGGTAAGTAAGATTTCTGAGAAAACAGGTATAGAAAAAGTGACAGCACTTGCAGTAGTTGAAGCATTTATGGCAGAAGTGAAATCTTCTATTTCCAGCAATCAATCTGTTTTTTTAAGAGGATTTGGAACATTCAATCCTAAAAAGAGAGCAGAAAAAACAGGAAGAAATATTTCAAAAAATACAACTATTATTATCCCTGCACATCATATTCCAGCTTTTAAACCAGCAAAAGTTTTTGTTAAGCAGGTAAAGGAAAGTATAAAATAAAAAAATAAATCAGAAATAAATTCTGAATAAAAGAAATTAAAAAATTATAGCATGCCAAGCGGAAAAAAAAGAAAAAGACATAAGATGGCCACTCACAAACGCAAAAAGCGTTTGAGAAAAAATAGACATAAAAGTAAGTAAGCTTTTTCTATTAATCAATAATTATACTAGCCATGAAATTCGAACTTATAATCGATTCAAGGCCATCTGAGGAGGTAGTAATCGCACTTTTGCGAGACAAACGCCTTATTGAACTTCATAAAGAAAACAATAATAACAACTACTCAGTTGGCGATGTATATCTTGGAAAAGTAAAGAAAGTAGTTCCCGGATTAAATGCTGCTTTTGTAAATGTAGGGCATGAGAAAGATGGGTTTTTACACTATCTTGACCTTGGCCCTAATGTGAATTCTTACAAAAAATTTACAGACAAAGTAATCTCTAAAAAAAGCAATACAGCTTCATTAAAAAATTTCAGAAAGGAAAAGGAAATTGATAAAACTGGACAGATTGCAGATGTGCTAAAATCAGGAGACAGGATCTTGGTTCAAGTATCCAAAGAGCCAATTTCAACAAAAGGACCAAGATTAACAACTGAAATTTCAATTGCTGGAAGAAATATGGTTTTACTTCCTTTCTCCAATAAAATATCTCTTTCCAATAAGATAAAATCACAAGAAGAAAAAGTGCGATTAAAACGTCTTCTAAAAAGCATAAAACCTGAAGGATTTGGTGTGATTGTTCGTACGGTTGCGAAGGGGAAAAAAGTAGTTGAGTTGGATTCCAATCTTAAAATTTTATATAAAAAATGGCAAAACGTTTTCAAAGAACTAAAAAGGGTACAAGCTCCAAAAATTATTCTGAAAGAACTTAATCGTTCCACTGCTATTTTAAGAGATATTCTAAATGAGGGTTTTAATAGTATTCATGTCAATGACAAAGATTTGTATTTAGAACTAAAAGATTATGTAATAAGTATTGCTCCTGAACAAGAGAAAATATTAAAACTTTATAAATCAAAAGCTCCCATTTTGCAAAATTTTAATGTAACCAAACAAATAAAATCAGCTTTCGGTAAAACGGTAAACATGAAAAACGGCACTTACCTTGTGATTGAACATACAGAGGCAATGCATGTGATTGATGTAAATTCTGGTAAAAAAGTAGATTCTAAAAAAGACCAAGAAGAAAATGCATTGCTTGTAAATTTAGGTGCCGCAGAAGAGATTGCCCGACAACTAAGGTTGCGAGATATGGGTGGAATAATTGTCGTTGATTTTATTGATTTGTATTCTGCAAAAAACCGCAAACTACTTTTTGAGAAAATGCGAGAAGCCATGAAAGAAGACAAAGCAAAACATCATATCTTGCCTCCTTCAAAGTTTGGGTTGATACAAATTACACGGCAAAGGGTGCGTCCAGAAATGAATATCAACACAAGGGAGAATTGCCCAATGTGTGTGGGTAATGGGAAAATTGATTCTAGCTTGCTATTAATAGATACTATCGAAAATAAGATTAAGAATTTGGTCGAAAAATCGGATAATGGAAAGATTAGAATTTCTACTCATCCTTTTATTGCAAGTCACATTAATAAAGGTGTGTTTTCAAAAGGAATGAAGTGGAGTTTTAAATATAAACGCCTTATTAAAATCAACCCTGATGATAGATTGCACCTTCTGCAGTATAGTATAGTATAGGGTTAATCTTTTTTAGTTTTACTTAAAGTTACTAACGCTTTATATTGCAGAAGTAAGTGGATAATAGCCAATGAAATCATGGCGGTTCCTACCAAATAGCCAAAGCGAATATTATCATCTGTAGTAAAAAATGGCAAAGCAAAAAGCCCAATCAAGCACATACGAACCATAATATTTAAGGAGTTAAAAACTGAATTTGTTCGCCCCATTACATTGTTGGGAATATGATTAAAAAGATAAGTTGTCCTTAGCACCCTTACTCCCGCATTGGTTAATCCTAAAATTAGATTTGCGATAAAGAAATACCAAAGCGATTTGTAAACAGACATTCCGGCAAAAGCAATTGCCACAAAAAACATTAAAATGATAATACCAATAACAGAGTTAAAACGCTTGAATACTCTAATTACAAACATCCCTGCTAGGATTGCTCCTAAGGAATAATACACTTCTGCTGAAGCGTAAATGTCGCCTTTCCCTTGTAAAAAGTCATGAACATAAGTAGGCAATAAAATATGTATTTCTACCAAAAGGAATGCAAAAAGCATGTATGAAGTCAGACCAAAACGAAAAATAAGAGGATTCTTTTTTAGGTAAAGAACGCCATTTTTTAATCGGCTAAATAAGGTACCAACCTCCACTTTATCTGTTACTATTCTACTGTATTTTATTTGCATAAAAATTAGTATAACAAAAATGTAAGTAATGGCATCCATCAGAAATACTTCATGAATTTCCCAGGGCTGAATCTCAAATGGGAAAGTAATGGTAAATCCGCCCAAATTCATGGTTTTATTTATTGTGCCTGTAAGCAAAAGGGCTGCAAATGCCCCAGCCAAAATACTAGTAGATTGTCCCTGAATTTCTATATAGGAATTTAGTTTTCCATAATTCCTTTTTTCCGTAATTTCTTGACCGAAAGCATAAAGATTTGGGTAGTGCACATTATAGTTAAAAATGGTAGTAGCAAATACTAAGATCACTAATAAATCGTTTGTATTACTAGTGGAGAATCCTAAAATAGCAACACCTCCAACAATTAGCCCGCAAACTACATTCGTAATAATAAAAATTGTTTTTCGTGAATATCTATCAATTAAAGTTCCGGCATACAAGCCCCAAAACAAAGTAGCAAAGGTAATGATGATGTATGCTGTGGCAAATACTTCTGGCCGCTCCACCACTTCCACAAAATACCACGGAATGGCAATCATGCTAATGCCTTGGGCAAAGCCAGAAATAATATTGGAAAGAAAAAGTAAGCTGATTGCTTTTTTATTTTTCATCTTGCAAAAGTAAAAGAATATGTATTTTTGAGTCGGTGCAAAACAAAAGAGTTTATAAAATAAGTGAGGCAATAAGTAGAATAAAAAATTATTGTGCCATGCAAGACAGATGTCAATGGGATGTTCGACAAAAATTGACCGAATGGGGGCTTTTAGAAAACACTAAGGACATCATAATGACAGAGTTAATAAATGATGGTTTTATTGATGAAGAACGATTTTCTCGTTCTTTTTGTAGAGGAAAGTTCAGGATAAAAAAATGGGGAAGAAGAAAAATTAAATTTGAGTTAAAAATGAAAAATATTTCGTCAGTTTGTATCAAAAAAGGAATGGAAGAAATTGATGAAAAGGAGTATTTAAAAGCATTGGAAAATCAGGTAGAAAAGAAAAACGGATTGATTAAAGAGAAAAACCATTTCAAGCGACAAACTAAGTTAGGAAATTATTTAATAAAAAGAGGCTTTGAATCCAATTTGGTTTGGGAAAAATTAAAGGAAATGTCAGATAAATAATTACTTTTGAATAATGATTACCGACCAACAAATTTCAGCATTAAATAGAAGAAAGGAAGACCTATTTAAGTTTTTAAGTATTGAAGAGAAACAATTAGAACTTCAAGATTTGGAAAAACTAACCCATGTTGCTGATTTTTGGAATAATTCTGATAAGGCCCAACTTACTTTAAAGAAAATCAGCAAGCTTAAATTTTGGGTAAACACTTATAAGATGGTTGAAAATGAATTGGATGAGCTTGGGGTTTTGCAAGAATTTTATAATGAAAATGAGGCAAGTGAAGAAGACTTGGAGAAGCAACATCAAAAAGCATTAGCATCTATTGAAAGTTTGGAATTTAAAAATATGCTCAGTACCCAAGAGGATGAATTACCAGCAGTTTTAACCATAAATCCTGGTGCAGGAGGAACGGAAAGTCAAGATTGGGCAGAAATGATAATGCGAATGTACTTGATGTGGGGAGAGAAAAATGGATATAAAGTGAAAGAGTTAGATCTGCAAAAAGCAGAGCCGGCAGGCATCAAATCTGTTACGCTTGAATTTGATGGCGATTTTGCTTTTGGTCATTTAAAAGGGGAGAATGGAGTTCACCGATTGGTCAGAATTTCACCTTTTGATTCCAATGCCAAACGCCACACCTCTTTTGCTTCTGTTTTTGTTTATCCTTTGGCAGATGATAGTATTGATATTACGATTGATCCATCTTCTATTTCATGGGATACATTTCGTTCGAGCGGTGCTGGGGGGCAAGGTGTGAATAAAATTGAATCAGCAGTGAGGTTGAAACATAAGACATCAGGAATTATTATTGAAAACTCTGAAACGCGTTCGCAATTAGAAAATAAAGACAAAGCATTGAAACTTTTAAAATCTCAATTGTATGAATTAGAACTAAGAAAAAAACAAGAAGAGAAAGATAAATTAAAAGGAAATAAGAAAAAAATTGAATGGGGTTCGCAAATCAGGAATTATGTTTTGCATCCTTATAAAATGGTTAAAGATTTAAGAACAAATTATGAATCTTCAAATCCAGATGCAGTATTGGATGGAGATTTAAATGCTTTTATAAAAGCGTATTTAATGGAATTTGGACAGAAATAATTAGTGTAGCAATGTAAAAATTACAGTTACTAATAAATAAATGAAAATATATCACAATCCAATATGCAGTAAAAGCAGACAAACACTTGCTCTAATTCAAGAAAAAGGACAAGAAGTTGAAATAATAGAATATTTAAAAGAGAGTCTTTCTTTTAAAGATTTAAAATCAATTTTAGAGATGCTAAACATAAAAGCAATTGAACTTATTAGAACTAATGAAATAATCTGGAAGGAAAATTATAAAGGAAAGGAAATGACTGATCAGGAGTTAATAAATGCAATGATGGAGAATCCGAAACTGATTGAAAGACCTATTGTAGTAAAAGATGGGCGGGCAATTATTGGTAGACCTCCTTGGAAAGTATTAGATTTACTTTCTTAGGATGGAAGTTGATTGTTTTCTAATTTCCCTTCTTTTAGCCAAACAAAAATCATATAAGGAATGACACCAGAAAGAAATATAATAGCCCAAAATGCCATTAAAAAAACAAATAAAAATATTAAGAATCCTAGAAATTTCATAATCATTAACTTTGCAGGCAAAGAAACAACAAGAAATAAAACTATCAAAACAATTTTGCTATGAATTATAGAATAGAAAAAGACACAATGGGAGAGGTAAAAGTTCCTGCCGAGAAATATTGGGGAGCACAAACCCAGAGGAGTATAAATAATTTCAAAATTGGAAGTGAAGCATCTATGCCACTCGAAATTATTTATGGTTTTGCTTACCTTAAAAAAGCAGCAGCCCATACCAACTGTGAATTAGGTGTTCTTTCTGAAGAAAAAAGAGATCTGATATCAAAAGTATGTGATGAAATTCTGGAAGACAAGCATGACGATCAGTTCCCACTTGTAATTTGGCAAACAGGAAGCGGAACCCAAAGTAATATGAATGTAAATGAAGTAATTGCCAATCGTGCCCATGTAATTGCTGGAGGAAAATTGGAAGATTCTGAAAAAACAATACACCCCAATGATGATGTAAATAAATCGCAAAGCTCAAACGATACTTTTCCAACAGGAATGCATATTGCTTGCTATAAGATGCTAATTGAAAACACTATTCCTGATGTGGAACAATTAAGCAAAGCTCTTAGAATTAAGGATAGAGAGTTTATTAATGTGGTGAAAATTGGAAGAACGCATTTGATGGATGCCACTCCACTTACTTTAGGACAAGAATTTTCAGGGTATGTGTCGCAGTTGGATCATGGTTTACTAGCTTTAGATAATACATTGGATCACCTTTCAGAATTAGCTTTAGGAGGAACAGCAGTAGGTACTGGAATAAATACTCCTGATGGTTATTCAGATTTAGTCGCAAAAAAAATTGCTGATTTTACAGAGCTTCCATTTGTAAGTGCTAAAAATAAGTTTGAAGCACTTGCTGCACATGATGCCATTGTAGAAAGTCATGGAGCACTTAAACAATTAGCAGTTTCCTTAAATAAAATTGCAAATGATATTCGTCTTTTAGCATCAGGGCCAAGAAGTGGAATTGGAGAAATTATTATTCCATCTAATGAGCCAGGATCATCCATTATGCCAGGAAAAGTTAACCCTACACAGGCGGAAGCCATGACTATGGTTTGCGCACAAGTAATGGGGAATGATGTTGCTATCACAGTTGGTGGAATGCAAGGACATTATGAATTGAATGTATTCAAACCCCTAATGGCGGCTAATTTTTTACAATCTGCCAGATTGATTGCTGACGCTTGTATTTCTTTTGAAAGAAATTGTGTGTCTGGAATTTTGCCTAACCATGATAATTTAAAAAAGAACTTGGATAACTCCTTAATGTTGGTTACAGCACTAAACACTAAAATTGGATATGAGAAAGCAGCAGAAATTGCTAAAATAGCACACCAAAATGGGACAACTTTAAAAGAAGAAAGTGTTAATTTGGGTTACTTAACTGCTGAAGAATTTGACGCTTGGGTACGACCAGAAAATATGTGCTGAAAATGTTTTAATTATTTGTTTTCTTTTTTACATCCAACACAAACTGCTTGATTTTTTGCTCATCTTCTTTTTTGCAAACAAGCAAAGTACCATCATTTTCTACTACAATATAACCGTTTAGTCCGTGCAATACAGCCACTTTACCATGTGGCATTTTTACAATATTATCTGTTGAATCATACAACAATACCTTATTACCTTGCACGGTATTTTGGCTTTTATCTAAATCCAAATGCGTATATAAAGAGCCCCATGTCCCTAAATCGCTCCAACCAAAATCAGCAGGATAAACATAGACACAATCTGCTTTTTCCATTATACCGTAATCAATAGAAATGTTCTTACATCCTGGGAAAACCCTATCAATAAATTCAGCTTCTTTATTGGTATTATAGTATTGTTTCCCTTCTTCAAAAACAGTATACATATCATGCAAATACTTATGATATGCTAATGTTATTGATTTGGTACTCCAAATAAATATTCCTGAATTCCACAAGAAATCACCACTATCTAAAAATTGCAAGGCCAACTCCTGATTTGGTTTTTCGGTAAATGTTTTCACCTTTTTTATGGTTGTATTACTCTCCAAAGGATGCTCATTAAATTGAATGTATCCATAGCCAGTATCCGGTCGGCTTGGCAAAATCCCAATAGTTAGAAGGATATCATTTGCAACACTTGCTTGCATCCCTTCTTTTATCACCCTTACAAACTTATCTTCATTTGTAATCAGATGATCAGAAGGCGCTACAATCATATTAGCCTCTGGATTTTGCTTGTGTATTTTGAATGCAGCATAGGCCACGCAAGGCGCAGTATTTCGCATGCAAGGTTCACACAATATATTTTCTTCTTTTATTCTTGGTAATTGTTCCAAACATAAGTTCTTGTAATTTTTGTTTGTTACAATCAGGATATTTTCGTTCGGGCAAACCTTACTCAATCTTCTGAAAGTTTGCTGTATAAGCGTTTCACCTGTTCCTAAAATATCAATAAATTGTTTTGGTCGCGACTGTTTACTCATTGGCCAAAAACGAGAGCCAATGCCACCTGCCATTATTACTGCATAATTGTTTTTATTCATAAGTTTCTATCGTTTAACGATTTGATAACCAAAATAGTCTAACAATTCTTTTTCTTTTTCAAAAATACGATTAATTGTTTCTATTTGCTTACCGGTTAGTTTTTCCATTTTTTCTTGGTTAAGATTTACAATCCCCATTTTACTTTTTGTTTTAAAATTGTGTGCTTTGTATTTTAAATCCATTTTTATATCTGAAAGCTCAGGAAGGAAAGCTATAATTTTCCTCTTTGTTTTTTCAGGATTTTCAGTTAGTTGTTCGTAAGAGATAAAAAGTGAAGACTCTTTGTTTTTAATATTTTGTCTCTGATATTGTAAACATTTAAGTGAAAATATTGCTGCATTTTTTGCCGACTCATCATTTCTTCTCATTACTCCTTCTACTTGAGCATAAGGATTTCGCACCATGCAGATAAAGTTTATATTTTCAAATTCTTTTTTTATTTCTGATACTCTCATTATATTAGGAATACTTTTGTCTAATAAAACAGGTTTTGATAAGTCCCAGTATTTTAGCCATACTTTTTTTACCTTATCCCAGGGGTATTTTACATGTTCATTCCAACGATTTTTTTGGAACATAAAGTGCCGTACACCTGGGAGTAATTGCCCCTCACGAGTTCCAAGATTATTATTACAACTCACATTTTTTGAAGTAGATAATAGTTGGCTCAAAAGCGTAGACCCGCAATATGGAGGACTTAAAATAAAGAGGAACTTATTGTTTTGTTTTTTTAAAAAAATAGATTGGAAAAACCGGATGAATCTAATTAAAGAAAAATAAATATCTCTTTTTAGTCTGTAAATTAAACTCAATTTCTTTTTCTTTATTCTCATAAAAAATGAATCTGAATAATTTTAATTTGTTATTGTTTCTCTAAATCAATTACCGCTAAAGGATTAAACAAATAAATCTTTTCAGAATTAATTGCTTTACACTTATATCTTTTTCGTAATTTATTCAGCTTAATGAATTGCTTTCCGTTAAGTGTTGAAAAAACACTCCCATCAGGTATTTCTGATAAAATTAATTGGGTGTTGTTATCATACTTTCTTAGGGCATTACTTAAATTGTAATCATTTACAGTTGATGCTTTTGCATTCTTGATATGCTTGCTTAGGGGTCTTAATAGGTCATCTGGAAAAATATCATCATTTATGAAATTTAGCATCATTTCTTTAAAAGTATTTCTCCATTCTGCTCCATGAGGCGATACTTTTCTTTTGTATTTTTTCCAAACAAAAGCGTGGGCTATTTCATGTGTAAGAGTAATAAGAAAAGCATATTTATTTAGGTCTTCATTAATGCTAATTAGGCATTCTCCTTTTTTATTTACTGTGAAATCTCCTAATTTAGTATTTCTACTTTTTTTAATTTTCACTAAAATATTTAACTCCTTAATCCACTTTTCAATTAAAGTAAAACTTGCAGTTGGAAGATAAGATTTTAAATTTTCCATTAGCTTAATAACTGATAAGCAATAAAAGAGGAAAGATAGGCGAGTACTCCCATATATACAAACTGAACTACTGGCCATTTCCAACTATTAGTTTCTCTACGAACGATTGCAAGTGTGCTCATGCATTGCATGGCAAATGCATAAAAAAGCATCAAAGAAATTCCGACAGCTGTAGTGAAAAATACTTTTCCTGTATCTGGGTTTTTAACAGATTCTAATCTCTCCCTAATAGACTGAATATTAGAATTATCTCCTACACTATATATGGTTGACATGGTGCCAACAAAAACTTCTCTTGCAGCAAATGAAGTGATAAGAGCAATTCCAATTTTCCAATCAAAGCCCAATGGCTTGATTGCTGGCTCAATGCTTTTCCCAATCATCCCAGCATAAGATGCTTCTAATTTTTCAGCAGCAATATGTGTTTCTGCATTTTCTTGCCCAGCCCATTTAGTTTCAATTTTCTCAAAGTGATTCCCAGGGCCGTAGGAGGACAAAAACCAAAGAATAATCGAGATGGCAATAATCACTTTTCCGGCATCAAATAAAAATACTTTTACCTTTTCCACAATAGTATAAATGACAGTTCTCCAATCCGGTATTTTATAAGATGGCATTTCCATAATATAATAACTTCTCTCCTTTGCTTTGAGAATAAATTTCATGATAAAAGCAGTCCCAAGAGCCGCTAAAAATCCGAGCAAATAGAAAGCCATCATTACCAGTCCTTGTAAATTGAAAGGGCCCCAACTTTGATCGGAAGGAATTATCATGGCAATAATTAGGGTGTAAACAGGTAGGCGTGCCGAACAACTCATCAGTGGTGTAACCATTATTGTTATCATTCTCTCTTTCCATGATACAATAGTCCTAGCAGACATAATTGCAGGTATAGCACAAGCCGCCCCACTTAAAAGAGGGATAATTGATCTGCCATTCAGTCCAAATACTCTTAGTATTTTATCTGTAATAAATCCTACACGAGCCATATAGCCAGTATCTTCCAAAAAGGCGATAAAGGCGAATAAGAAGGCGATCTGTGGCACAAAAATGATAATACCACCAAGACCTGCCAAAATTCCTTTTACAAGCAAATCGTTAAAAACACCTTGCGGAAGTGTTGTTGCAACCCAAATGGAAAGGTCTGTAAACCAGTTATCAATCAAATCCATTGGGTAAGCCGACCAAGAAAAAATAGCTTGAAAAATTAGAAATAAAACACCCAAAAATATAAAATAGCCAAAAACAGGATGAATCAAAACATCATCTAACCATTTTGTAATGGATCGGTTGGCTTTTATTTGCATTTTTGTACTGCAAAAATCAACAACTGTATCTATTTTTTTATACCTTCTTATTGTTTCTTGCGCTTGTGCTCTACTAGGAATAAACTGATGTTCTTTGCTAAGAATATTAAATTCAGAGTGCAACTTATTTTTACTATTTACCTCTTGCATACAAAGTGCAAGAAATGAGCCGTAATCATTGTCTGATTTTCTTAAAGTATTTGTTTCTTCAATTATATTTTTAAAGAGCGTTCTGACATCAAAAAATGAAGTTGCTGTTCCTTGCAAATTAGCTTCAATAATTGCTTCTTTCAGCTTTTTTATTCCCTCTTGTTTTCTGGCATTAATGGCAACAACAGGAATTTGTAACTGCTGAGAAAGCTTGCTGACATCAATAATAATCCCTTGTTTTAAGGATAAATCGACCATGTTTAGAGCCAAGACCACTTTCATTTTTAGGTCAATTATCTGAGTGATCAGAAAAATAGATCGCCTTAAATTGGTGGCATCAGCAACCACAACAGTTACTTGCGGATAATCTTTATCTTTTTTGTTACAGATTACTTGCTGGGCAACCTTTTCATCAATGGATTTTGGATATAAGCTATAAGCGCCAGGAACATCAGTGATTTCTGCTTTTGTTTTTTCATCTAAAAAACAGCTTCCAGTTTTTTTCTCTACCGTAATGCCCGGATAATTTCCCACTTTCTGTCTAAGGCCTGTAAGGGAATTGAAAAGCGTAGATTTCCCGGAATTTGGATTTCCAGCAAGGACTACTTTTATTTTTGCAGTTTCCATCTACAGTTGTTTTACAATTATTTTTTCTGCATCTTCTTTTCTTAAACTTAGCATAAATCCAGAAACCACAATGGCGATAGG
>Ga0163108_10000406_pt1 | contig 32119 bp, 23 predicted proteins | sample Fk1155metaG_FD_109644 | JGI IMG/M metagenome (GOLD analysis project Ga0163108, IMG submission 109644) | Marine microbial communities from the Central Pacific Ocean - Fk160115 155m metaG | ecosystem: Environmental > Aquatic > Marine > Oceanic > Photic zone | place: The Central Pacific Ocean...
AAGGGGCAAAGAGCCCCCACGAGTTCTACGTCCTGATGCACGGACCGGGTACCGTGCGAAGCGGGAAGTGGAAGTTCTACCCCTGGAAGGAAGGCCGAAGCGGTCGGCGCAGAGAAAAGCAGCTTGCCAACCCTTCGCCCGAGCCCGTACAGCTTTACGATACGGTTGCTGACATCGGCGAGAAGAACAATCTTGCCGGGGCCAACGCTGACCTCACCAGGCGCCTGCAGGCGGCCTACACGGCCCACGTCGAGGAGATCAAGAAGAACAGGCGTCCCACCGCCGCCATGCCGCGGAAGAAAAACGCCTCCTCTGCTCAGCGGCCGAGCCAGGGAAAGAAAAAACCGAACCAGAAGAAGAACCAGAAGAAGAAAAATGCAGCGGCGAATTAGACTCCATCACAACCGGATTCGTTCCACGACCGAACATTGCCTCGCTGTCCTCCTGCCCATCCTGGCGGCGCTGACGATGGCCGGCTGCATCACCCCCGGGGCGGCCTACCAGGTGAGACCGGTGAACAAGGAGCAGGCCGAAGCCTACGAACTCGACACAGGCTTCTACACCAAGGGCACCCTGGTCCAGGGAATCTTCATCGCCACCTCCGACAAGGTCAGCGACCACGCCCACCGGGAAGCGGCCTACCAGTTCGATATGCTCATGAGGACTCTCGATCCTCGGGTGGCCCAGCGAATCCGTGACAGGAAGGTGCTCTGTATTCTCATCGGGAACCAGGAGTTCACCTCTGATCTCCCCCAGTTCGGCAGCGACAAGAAAGGCAAAGAGCTCGACTTCTACAATTGGCGCAGCAGGGGTTTCCTGGCCTGGCCGAAGGGCCGCCCCACCGTGGTTTTCGCGGAGGAGGATGTCCTCGAATACGAAGGAGGCATGCGTATAGAAAGCATCCTGATTCACGAGTTCGGACATGTCGTCCAGGGAGCCGGGTTTGACAAGGAGCAGCATGCGCGAGTTAAAAAAGCCTTCAAGGCCGCCGCGGAACTCGGCCTGTGGAACGATGGCCGGGCGGCCCAACGCTTCCGGCGGGTCAAGAGCGCTCTGCCGGTGAGCCTGCTCGATGCCCTGGTAAAATCTTTTCCCGACGAGTCTCCAGAACTCATCCGCAAGTGTCTCGACAGTGGAGACATCCTCGTCAATGGAAGGCCCTCCAGTTCCGGAGTCAAGGTGACCCGCGACGACAAGGTGCGTATCGTCTTCGGTGGAGCTAAGAAATGCTACGCATCGAGAAACCGCAACGAATACTGGGCGGAAGGTTTCCAGACGTGGTACGACACCAACCGGACCATGGATCACGACCACAACCACATCCATACCCGCAAACAACTCCGGCAATACGACACTCAGCTCTCCAGGTTGTGTTATGACGTGATGGGAGATTCGGCCTGGCGCTTCGTCTCTCCGAGAAAACGAGCAGGCTGGGGACACCTTGCGGGCTTTGATCCGCAGAGGACTCCGAAGGTCGAACAACCCGAGCATATCAAGAAGGCCGCCAACGATTACTACGACAAGTACTGGAAAAGCTTCTGGAAACGTCTTGCTGACAAGCACTTCCCCCCGGCCAAAACGGAATGATCAGCCAGTCCCATTTCCTTGCCACGAACCACTCGGCGGCATTAGTATGGGTGCGTAGTTCTGCGACAAAGGATCCGAGCTGAGAACGATGACCCGGGAACACTCCATGAAAAACCTCCTGGCGGCTCTCATCCCGGTTTTCGTCCTGGTCTCGCTGGCTGCCGATCAACCGATCGCGCTCAGCGGCTGTCCTGATTTCGACCGCGACGGGATCTGCAATACTGAGGACAACTGTATCCTGGGCGCGAATGCCAACCAGCTGGATTCCGATGGAGACGGGCGCGGAGATGTCTGCGATGCTTGCCCGGAAGATCCCGACAACGACATCGACCATGACGGTATCTGCGGAGATGTCGACACCTGCCCGAACCTGTGGAACCCGGACCAACTCCAGGAAGGCGGCCCGGATGGAAGCTGCGAACCGGCCGAATGGGTCGGACCTTTTATTCGAGGTGATTCCCAGGGAGACTACCATGTGCAGATTGGAGATTCCGTCCTGATCCTGAACTGGCTGTTCCAGGGAACCCCGGAGCCGACCTGCGTGGCCGCGGCGGATGCCAGCGCCGATGGGAGAGTCGATATCAGCGACCCGATCTGGATACTTGTCTGGCTCTTTATGGGCGGCGCCCCCCCGCCGGAACCGGGCGAATGCGAGATCTCAGAAAACCCCGGAGACATCACCCTGGGCTGCGAAAGTTGGTTTTGCGATCAATAGGAGATCCGGCTAAAACAATGCCCTCAGTAGTGACTGAAAAATGAGCGAAAACATATCCAAAGAAAAAAACGAGGTCGGCGAAAGGCTCCCCTGGTGTCCGACCTGCTCCAAGCACACGCATATCACTCAAAGAGACGACAAGGATGTCTGCTCGACCTGCTACGAAGATGGTGTCTTCACGCCGGTCAACACCAAGCTTGCCTACATATGGCTTGGCCTGGCCGCGATCTTTTTCTTCCTGGGGGCAGCTTCCTGGGGCCCAACCAGCTTCTTCATCAGCGTTGTCCTGGCCAGCATCGGCGTCCACAAGTATCTCAAATATCGAAAATGGGCCGGCTGGGCCGCGAGTGAACGCCGGGAAGAAAAAAGTCGAAGCCGGGCGAAAAAGAAGAAACGGAGAAAGCAAAAGAGCGTAGAGAAAGCTCCTCACCGAAAGAAAGAGAGGCTCCGAAAGAACAAGAGCCGCCCCCCTGCGGAACCTCCGGATGATATCCGGAAAGACAGGGCTCCGCTGGAAGATCCTGCGCCGAAACCCCCTCCCCCTCCCCCGGACTTTGATGATTGAACGATAGGAAATCAGGCGCCGGACAACGCTTTCGACCAGCTTTTCGCCAATCCGAAACAACCCGGGTGTCCGGACCGCAGAACCCACAGGGAGGAAGAAAGCCTGGAAGATTTCCCCGGCCGGAGAATCTCTTCAGGCGCCGGGAGGAGGAGGACTTGGTTCCACCCCAAGCAGCTTGAGCACCTGCCCGGCGTAGCCTGGTCCGAACTTGAAGGAGCTCTTGACCAGCAGGTCAAGATCGAACGGATTTTTACGCTCCCGGGGGAAGAGACCGGTGCGAAGCAGGAACGGCAGACGCGCGGTAGGAAAAGGATAGTCACTCCCATGCAGAATTCGGCGCTTGAGCCAGTCCTCTTCACGGCTCATTCGCAGGAGTGAAAACCAGCGGTTCATGCTCGCCATGATGGCCGTGTCGCCGAAGAGATTGTCGTAGCGGTTCATCATCTCCACAAAATGGGGATAGTACTGCTCCGCATCGTACCAGGCACAGCTGCCGCAATGGGCGGCGATCACCGGCCCGCCGTGGTCGAGCGGCCGCTCGAGCTTCCGGGGATCGGTAAATTGCTGCGAAACCACCTTGCAGGAATGCTCCCAGCCCGTATGGAACATGAGCACCACTCCCAACTCGTTGGCCAGCTTGTAGAACGGATCGAACTCGGGACGCGAAGGATCAACGCCCTGGATCGCCGTGTGCAGCTTGACCAGGCGCGCCCCCGCCTCGCGACAGCGCTCCAGTTCCTTCAACGCGTCGCTGCGAATCGGGTTGATCGAACAGCCCGGCAGGACCTTTGGACACTCCCTGGCCAGGTCGAACACGTGATCGTTCGAGACGTAGAAATGCGTATCAGGATCGTTGCGGGAGCCATCCTCGCGGTACACGGCATCCTGCGCCAGCACCACGGCGTAGTCGAGACCCGAGGTCTGGATGTGTCGAATCAGCCTGTTGCGCATCTTCTCGCTGATCGTCTCACCGGGCTCACTCAGTATCCCTGAGATCCGAAGAACAAGCCGCGTCTTCCACATTTTGCGGGTGTTTTCCGACAGGTAGCCCTCCTCCGGATTCTCACCCCAGCAGAAGATATGCGTGTGCACATCTACCGAGCAGGTGGATGCCGGAGTATCGACAGCTTCATCCGGATCAGCGTTTCCGGATTCTTTCAGGCGAGCCATTCTTGCACCAGGTCATTGATCATTCTTCAGTCGCCGCTTCTCGGATCAGCTTGTTCCACCAGGTCAGCCCCTTCAATTCGAGTGTTCTCTCCAACTCTTCCGAGGATTTGAAGACTGCCTGAGCCGCCGGCCCATCCTCGCCCGGGAGAATCTTACGGTAATAAAAGACCGCGGGAACCGTCATACCTACCAGGATGGTCACGACGATCAACCGGATCCGGATAGATCTAACCGCGAGGCGACAGACCGCGAGACCGAGCATAAACAGGCCGAAGGCCTGGAAGAGGACCATAATCTTGGACAGCAGGTGGAGTTTCCCGTCCGGCGCCTCCAGGAACGCTATGAATTCGAGCTGGGGCCTGGCGGAGGCCCGCTCCTTACGGAATTTATTGACCAGGTTGACGGCCGGCATCGTCGGCCGACCCATGATATTTTCAATGGGAAAGTCGAGCTCTCCTGAATCGCCTCCGTAGGCCCTGAAGACGACCTCCGTACAGACCAGCTTATCCGTCGAGCTAAAATCAAACTCGAAATCGTAGGGCAGACCCCAGTAGGAGAAGGCTCTCTCGATGGCCGCCTTGATCTCATCAGGGGCTAACCTCGGTCGAAAGACGGCAACCGAGTCCGCCTCGGCGATCGAGTGTTCCATTGACGAAAAGATCACCCCTTCGCTGACGGCCTCGATGATCTTGCATTCGTGGCCCTCAGAATCAGGCGAGGTATACCCCTCCCAGAACGTATTCGCCCTCTCCAGGTCCTGTCCAAAACCAGTTCTCAGGCTCTCCTCGGTCAGACCGAGCTCTCTCAGATCCTCCGCTGTCCCAATATAGAGGGCGGCATGCGGCCAGTACCCGGGCAGAAAGGCATTGGAGCCGTAGTAGTTCCTCCGCTCCAGGATAATGTCGCCGGGCTTCATCCTCTGCAGAAGCTTCTCGAAATCGGCCGAACCCTTGATCTCCGATTCGACCTGGATGGTCTTGAAGTCGCCAATCCAGGAGGAGATGGCCTTCTGGGCCTGGTAGACGACTTCCTTGCTCCTCTCCTTGATTTGATCATGCGCCCGGCGCACAACCCGCAGGCTCCTCGACTCCGCATACCTGGCGATGGTCTCTTCCGCAGCTCTAATCACCGGCTGAAATTGTTCATAGCAGGCGACCTTGCCCAGCTCATCCTTGATGGGGCTCGCATGGTAGCGCGACTCGAATTCCTTGAACAGGCCCAGGTTTTCCGGGCTGCGAAGTCCATCCCTGACAAAATTATAGAACCCCGGCGGGATCCCCCATTGCTGAATACCCTCATTGAGCTTCGCCCTGGTATTCTCCGCATTGAACCCGTTAACAAACTTCAGGGAAGTTTCAAAGAGCACCGTCCCCGCGACGTACTCCACAAGGAACGCGCGAATCAGGAGCAGATCGGCAGCAATTTCCTCAGGATCAAAATTGGCGATCCTCTCATATCTCAGGAAAACAAACAGCAGCACCTCACGGTAATGGTAAAAACGCCGTAAGAGCTCCTGGACCCTGTCGCTGTTTCCCTGCACCTGGTACCAGTTCCAGCCCGCCTCATTGGCCTTTTCGGCCTTCTCCTTGTCTAACGTCAGCGCCCCGGCATCCCTTTCGAGCGCGGCCATTTCTCCAATAAGCTGGATCAGTTTTTCCTCATCCGTATCAAGACGGCGCCCCAGCTTGCCCTTGCCAGTTTCCGTATTCAAATATTCCTTCAGCCTGAGAGAAGGCTCCAGCACCTTGATCCCGAGATCGCGTTCATCTCGTCTCTCCCGCTCACGCTCGACAATACCCGCCGGCTGAAAGACCCCGAACCAAAGCAAAACTACAGCGGCCAGCACCAGCAGGGAAGCGGAGAGAAAAACCGCCGGGGCCGACGCCCTGCGCCTCCACTGCAGCCTTGGCTCCGGTTCCGGACGCGGTTTCACCTCCGCAAATTTTTTCGCCAGCCCGGCGAGCAATTCATGGAGACCGGACCGCAGTTGCCTGATCTCTCTCAGCCGCCCTCTGCGGCCGGAGATCAACAGCTGATGCCACAAAACAACCGCGGCAACCTTTGCCCTTCTCCAGAACGCGAGCGCGAACACTCCGGCAAACGGCATGAAAGCCAGGGTCCCCAGGATGACACCCTTCATGAAACCCTGGTCAAACATCAACCAGCCCAACGCCGCGTACCAACTCAGGTAGAGAGGCAGCCCGACCAGGATACGATGTGTGGACATCGTCACCATCCCGGGCTGGTCCAGGAGTCTCGCGATGGAACGAACGGCAATGAATGGAACAATATGCCAGAGCGAGCCCAGCAGCGCCGGAAGAGAAAACAGCATCAATCGGAACAACGTCGCGCAGACCTTGAAAACCGCCGGGAGCCCGCTCTGCTCGAGAACGGGGCTGCCCACCTTGAGTCCTGCGGAATTGACGGCCTCGCGGTAGGTTTTGACTTCTTTGGCGACCGCCTCCGCCTTTTCCCGGTCAGCCACCAGGAAATGATTGATCGCATCGGCGATCCGCTTGCGCTGCCGCAGCGAGCCTGCGGGAACCTCGTCCTGGTCCACTACCGTCGGAACCAGGACCTCGAGATCCTCGAGCCAGGGCTCCCACTCAGGTTCGTCAAGATGCACCATCAACTCCCTGAGATTATCCGCAAGCTCCGTGGTCAGGGCGCGCATCGCTTTGCGGCTGTCGCCATCGTGGCGCCGCACCCAGTCATCGATATCGATGGGATCTCCGACCCGGATCCAGACTCCCGAACGAAACTGTTCCTTTCGTTCGTAGTTGATCCCCAGGGGAATCACCTGGACTCCGCGGGTTCCTTCATCGTAGGCCTTGATGGCCATCCGAGCGGCTCCGGACCGGACCTTGTTGAGATGCGCCTGGTCGGTCGTCTTGCCTTCGGGAAAAATGCCCAGAGCCTTCCCTTCCATCAGGGCCTCCGCCCCGGTGTCCAGGCTCTGCAGATTGCGGCGGACCTGGCTCTTGTCGTCCATTCCCCGGTAAGCGGGAACCATGCCGAGAGCGTACATCACCCTCCCCACCACGGGCATTTCGAAGAGTGGAGCCTTGGCCATGAACCGCACCGGCCGGCCGGCGGTGACGCCGATCAAAACCGGATCGACCATCGAGTTGGCATGGTTCGCGCACAGGAGGACCGGACCTTGCTGTGGGATCTTCTCCCCTCCGGAAATCTCCAGCCGAGGATAATAGAACTTCACCATCCCTCGGGCGAGCCGGCGCAACACGCCGCGCGATTCAGTTTTTTCTTCGGGCATCACAATTCTCCTAAGCCGGCAGCAAGTCTAACTGCAAACATGCTGTTCGCCTATAGTTAACAGGCGAACAGATGTAGAGCCGCCATCCTGAAAGATCTCCCTGCACTTGAACCTGTCAATTCCAGCCTGGTCCCGGAAAAGTCCATGAGGCGAAGATCCGTTGTCTGTCCACTTACATTCCACTTCAAAATGGAAGAATGGTCCGGCGCCCCAGCTTGACGATTCTCTGAACTTCGCAGAACGCCAACTCATACCATCCCCCAGGCGAGGGTTGGATATTCAAACTTGCATCAAAGACCGCAGGTGTCCTGCAGGTCACAATTTGGATACGGCTGGCAGCCAACTCCCGCGGCAGGAGGCATGCCTCCGAGAAAGAGGTAATTGAGTCCCGCGATACCGTCAGCGATATTCAGACGGGCATCGCCGTTGAAGTTCATAGCATCCTGGCAACCCGGCGCGCCGCCGCCGAGGAACAGCCAGTTCAACAGGCACTGCACATCGGCAATGTTCACCCGTCCATCTACATTACAATCGTAGGTAACAGCGTTCTCATCAATACCGAGGAGCGCCACCTCGTAAGCTCTCTTGCGCGGCAATACGCCAATGTTTACATGGGTAATAATATTCTCCACCGGCTGGCCGGCGCCCTGGAGACCATCGACATACCTCACAGCCCTGGTCTCGGTCACGTCCACCTCGGGGAAAGGACTCCGGATTTCGATCGTGGCGATCGGCTCAGTACCTGAGGCCGGCAAGGTCACGAACTCGGTAAAGGAAAGGATGACAGCACTCACGGCACCCTGGTTTCCTTCACCCTCCGTCAACTCGCTCTTCTCAAAACCGCCGCGCCGCCGCCCGCCCTCGGCCTCGTCGGCCGCAGCGGTTCCATCGACCGTTATGCCAACGATATCGAGACCAGGATCACCCGCGAGGCCGATCGACCAGCCCTGGGCCCCGAACACCGCCTGGTTATCAGAGGTTGTCAGCGTGCAATCAATCGCCTGGGTAAAGAACTGGCCATAAACTCCTTCGATCGTTTCACTATTCTCACCGTCGAAGGCCAGTTCGAACTCAGCCAGGACACCACGGAGAGTCACCTCGTAGGGGGTCTTGCGAGGTAGAACTCCAGTGTTTCCGTGGGTAATCACATTATCCACCGGCTGCCCCGCGCCTCGAAGACCATCAACGTACCGGACTGCCTTGTTCGCGGTTACGCCTACATCAGGGAAAGGGCACCGGATGTGGACCCTGGCAATCGTCTCCGTTCCGGAAACAGACAATGTTACGAAATCATTAAAAGAAAGAATGACGGCGCTCACGGCGCCCGTATTTCCCTCGCCCTCGGTCAACTCGCTCTTCTCGAAACCGCCGCGCCGAAGCCCGCCTTCGTCCTCGGTCGCCGCCGCGGTCCCATCAACCGTAATACCAACAATATCAAGACCAGGATCTCCTGCCAGGCCGATAGACCATCCCTGAACTCCAATCCCTTCCTGGCTCTCAGAAGTCATCAAGGTGCAATCAATAGTCTGGTTGAAATTCAGGCCGGATACGCCTTCGACCGTTTCGCCATCCTCAGACGAGAAACCCAGCTCGAATTCGGTCTTCATATCCTGCCCCCAGCATTGCCCCAGAAAGGCAATACTGACAGCAGTCGCGACGATCCGTAGAAGCCCCACTCTCATGTCAACTCCCTGCATTTAAACCCACAGGCTGCACGTTGGAATAATTTCCTGAAACGCCGAATGCCCGGAACCCGCATCAAACACCACAGACATCTTGAAGATCGCAGTCAGGATAGGACTGGCAGCCAACTCCAGAAGCCGGAGGCGGCCCTCCGTGGAAAAGATAATTAAGCCCTGAAATACAGTCAGCGATATTCAGACGGTTATCTCCATTAAATTCCATAGCATCCAGACAACCCGGAGCAGCGCCGCCGATAAACAACCAATCCACAAGACACACGGCATCGGCAATGTTAACTACCCCATCGACATTGCAATCGTAGGTGACTGCGTTCTCATTAGTCCCTAAGAGATCCACCTCGTAGGTTGTCGTTCGCGGCAGGATACCGGAGTTCTGGTGGGTAATTACATTATCCACGGGCTGGCCAACACCGCGAAGGCCGTCGACATACCTGACGATCTTGGTTTCGGTCACGTCCACCCCGGGAAAGGGGCACCTGATATCCACCCTGGCAATCGTCGCCGTACCTGATGCGGGCAAAGCTACGAATTCGGTAAAGGAAAGAATGAGGGCGCTTATGGCTCCAGCGTTTCCTTCACCCTCGGTCAATTCGCTCTTTTCGAAACCACCCCGCCTGAGTCCGCCATCATCCTCGTCGGCCGCAGCGGTCCCATCAACCGAGATGCCAACGATTTCGAGATCAGAATCACCCGCCAGGCTGATCGACCACCCCTGAGCTCCGGCATCTGTCGGGTTCTCGGTAATCGCCAGGATACAGTCAATCGTCTGGCTGAAGGTCAACCCGGATATGCCCGAGATCGTTTCGGAGTTCGCGCCAGAGAAACCAAGTTCAAATTGAGGCTCCGCATCCTGCCCCCAGCCTGGCCCGGAAAAAACAACACTGGTAGCAACCGTCAATAAACTTAACAATCCCAGCTTCATAGCGAATCTCCCTAACAATAAGTCGAAGTTCCGTATTGAGACAATCTATGGCACCCAGCAGACCCATAACAACTGGCTAACAAGTGAATTTATGGTATTGGTCGCGGCTAAACATATCAACCCACAAAGTGTTCTATAATTACATGGATAGGCTTGCTGCTCGCATCCTCCCAGCTTCACCGGGAAGCAACCATGGTTTGGCATGGCGTGGTCTTGAACTTCCGCAATGCACGCTGTTTTCAAAATCGAAAACCATCACCATGCTGCTGATAAACGCCCCCGCCAACCTGGGCGATAAGCAACCAGGGGCCGCCCTCTTTTTGCCCCCCTTGCGGGAACGCCACCCAAGGCGTAAACTCACTGCCTGTCGCACTTAGACCTGAGTGCCAGAGTGGCGGAATTGGCAGACGCGCCAGATTCAAAATCTGGTGACCTTACGGTCGTGGGGGTTCAAGTCCCCCCTCTGGCACCAATTTTTCCCATTGCCGGAGTTCCCATCCGGGGAAATCTTCCTCAGGAACTTCGCAGTGAGAGCAGGTAGCTCAGCAGATCGCGGAGTTGGTCCACCGACAAGGTCTCAGAAAAATTCGCGGGCATAGGCGACAGCTTCGAAGGCTGTCGCCGGGCGACATCGGCCAGGGCCACAGCGATCTCACGACCCTGATAGTCGACCAGTACAAGCCTCTGACCATCCGCAGGCCGCAGAAGACCTGTGTGAACCTGGCCTTTGCGAGTAACGATCGTTGTCGAGCGAAAGGCTACATCCACGTTCCTGTTGGGATCGAGAATATCCTCAACCAGGCGATCGAGCCCCCGATTGCCAACGCCATCGAGATTGGGCGCGAAATCCCGGCCCTCCTTCCCCACCCTGTGGCAGGGCGAGCAGACCTTCTTGAAAAGCTCCAGACCTGGAACCGGCCGACCTGTTCCGTTGACATAGTCCTGCTTTCTTTTTTCAATGATTTCCTCAAGCCGCTCACTTTCGGGAGGCGAATCGGCCAGCAGTTCAGCGACCATCTTCTTCTGTTGATCGCTGGTAACCGCTGAAAGGTTCTGGACTATACCCGGCACCGCCAACAAACCAACCCCCGCCTGGCCAGCCTCAACCAGGGAGAGCAGGAGCCTGACTCCAGCAGGATCCGTGGACAGTGCTCGCGCCAGGCGCTGCTGCCCCAGAGCGCTGGCAACCTTCATCGCCGGTTCGAGTACGGCTCGCGCCTGAGAAGCCCTACCCTCAACGATGAGCTTCAACGCCTCCTCCTTGCTCGACTCAGAGGCAAAGGACAAAGCCGGAACGAGCGCCAGGGTAGAGAGTCGGGCATCGGGACGAAACCTGGCCAACTCCGCGGCGAGTTCACCCCGCAACCGATAGCCAAGAGCTTTATTCTTCAACAAGGAAACCAGTAGGGGACGAAGCTCGGACAAACTCCAGGTGCCGACCAGTTCCGCTCCTTTGCGCGCAGCGCCAAAAGTCCTGCTGGGGCTGAGACCAGGGACAGAGAAACCGCCGACGGCAAGCCAGGCAAAGGCGGCGGCTGTGTTGCCATCGACCAGTTCAATATAGACGCCACGGCCAGCCTCATCAGATGTATCCCATTCGATGTAATGGAGATTGTCGCTCCTCGGCGGCGGAGTCTGGCGAATGACTCCATGACTGAGGGCATCTCGAAGACGAATAAAGTTCTTCCCCCCGAGGGGTTCGTCAGGATCCTGGTCATGGCCCGCGATCCAGAATCCGAACTTCGGCGGCAATACAAAGACTCCGGACCTGTAGGTTCCCACCTTCTGTTCGCCCGCCGGATAGCTGCTCAATACGGGCTCCCAGGACGGGTTCAGATCATCCAGGTCAAAATCTCCCACAGCCAACCATGCGAAAGCTTCCGTTGCGTTCCCATCAACCAGCTCGACAAAGACACTTCGGCCCGCCTCTCCAGTAGTGTCCCACTCGATACGCTGAGCGATGTCATTCCCTGGAGGAGGCGCCTGGCGCAACACCTTGCCGCTGCCTTCATCCCTCAAGCGAATGAAGTTCTTCCCGGCCAGCGGTCTGCCAGGCGGGGCATCATGTCCCGCCGCCCAGAAGCCGAAGCTCTTCGGCAGCTTGAAGCTCGCGGACCGAAAAATTCCCGTACTTTTCTCACCTGCAGGAAAGCTGCTGACCAGGAGGATAGATTTCCTCCCATCGCCTGCGCCCCGGTGGGTTGAAAACCTCCACGGATTTCGCTGCCTGGACTTCCCGGGATGGCGCTCGTAGCTCCAGCCGAGCCGTCCGCCGGCTGCCGAGGCGGCGGACTCCGGAAGAATCCTGAAGTTTTCACGGGCAGAAAACCGCCAAGGGTTTTCCTGCCGGGAAGCGATCGGGTGAGGAATGTAATCCCAGGCAACCAGCCTGGACTGACGAGGCAGGACTGAGATGCTTGTTTCCAGGTAACCCTTCGCAAGCGCAAGCGCCCAGTTGCGAACGGACTGGGGTACGATGGCACCTCGCTCCTGCAGTCCCTGGCGGATAAACTCGAGCAGCTCACCCTGAAGCTTCCGATCGTGTCTGAATTTCTCCCGGGAAAAGGCAACCACCCTGGCCATCGATTCGTCAGCAACATAGCGCGAGGCGAAACGAAGATATTCTCCGATTCGCTCCGTCGGCAATGAAGCCAGCCTGTCGATCCTGCTGAGGATATACTCCCCCGCTCCGCGATTTTCTAGCGCCAGGCTGATGTTGATCAGCAGGTCCGAATCCTGCACGGAAAGCTCTCCCGCCGTCAATTCTCTGAACCATTTATCATTCCTGAGATGGTTTCTCAGAGCTATGCGGATTGAATGGAGGAGATGAACATCCACCTTGGATGTCGATTGGTAAAGTGCGAGAAGAGGCTGAAGAAGTCTCTGCGCCGGACGGCTCGCGGCGGCCTGCACAGCGGCTCGCCTGACCATGGAATCCCTATCTTTAAATCCAGCAAGGATCCAGCCGGCCGGCTTATCCCCCTCAATAAGGGTTTCGGCGAGAAGTCGCTGAGCATGTACCCGCACGATGGCCGCAGGGTGGAGCGTGGCGGCGGCGAGATCCGCGGCCTCCAGCGCCCCAAGTCGCTCCAGGGCCCGATAGGCATAAGCCAGCCACAACCCGTCCTCACCCGGCAACCCGGCCCGCAATTCGCGAATCGTTTCCATAACCGGACGCCGCTCGAGTTCATCCAGCGCCAGGGTCCTGCGTGCCAGTTGCCGGGAGCCAAGCTCCCCCAAGAGCTTCTTGGTCGGCAACTCCCCCAGGTTACCCCCGGCGCCGTACCCCGAAGCGGCCGCGCGAACATCGCGGCGGAAATCGGATCCTCTGTAGGAAATCTTCCAGATCCGGCCACGGCGGCGATCACGCCCCGGGTGAGTGAGAGGAACCTCGTAGTGGCCGATGATCTTATTGTAGAAATCCGCCACGTAGAGAGCCCCGTCCGGACCCGCCTGCAGATAGACAGGCCGAAACCAGGGATCGCCGGAAACCAGGAAGTCCGGCTCCTCGCGCGCCCGGAGACTCGAGCCGTTACGTACCAGGGTGTTGCGATTGATGCGGCAGGTCGTGACGTTGCCTCCGAAAGCACTGTCGGAGTAGAGCTCACCGAAGGCCGTCGAGGATCCCAGCACTACCCCGCAAATCGCCATCGAACCGTGGTTGTGATTCATAATCGCGGGCACGAACCCGAGACCATCGTGCGGAGCGCCAAAGGACTCGTGGTAGCCATCCTGGATAAGCAGGGAGAGAGGTTTCGTATGACAATCCGCGCTGAAAAAATCTCCGAAACGATCAAAGGCGAGTCCGAAGGGGTTGACCTGGCCATTGGAAAATCGCTCCACTCGCGAACCGTCAAGGCGCATGCGAAACACATTGCCGGAACGCAGACGAATCCGATGCCCGTCAGTACCTGCAACCTCGGTGATGTTGTTGAAACCGTGACAGGCGTAAAGCCAACCGTCGAGACCCCGGGTGAAGGAATTGCACATGCCGTGGGTGTCGCGCTCGTAACCGAGTGGGCCGTAGAGCTTCTGCCTCAGGTCGGCCCGGCCATCACCGTCGGTATCCCGAAGGTACCAGATGTTGGGAATGCTGAAGCAGATCACTCCATCTCCGTAGGGATAGAGCCCCATCGGTATGTTCAGGCCATCGGCGAAGGTTGTCACCTTGTCCGAGCGGCCATCGGAATCGGTATCCTCGAGAACCCTGATCGTATCGCGCCCCTTCTTTTCCAGCCCAACAGGGTAGGGATACTCCAGAGTGTTGCTGACCCAGAGGCGCCCGCGGGAATCGAAGGCGAGATTCAGCGGCTTGTCGATCTGCGGCTCGCTGGCGAAGAGCTCGATCTTGAAGCCCTCCGGCAAGGTGAAGCTGGAGAGCTCCTCAGCGGGAGTCTTCGGATCCGTCGAACGTACATGATTAGAGAAAAGATGCGTTCCGGGAGTATGCGCCATTTCCCTGCGCATCTTCGGGCGAGCCTGGCGATACTGCTCCGCGGTGACCTCACGAGCCTCGTTCAGCATCAGGTAGGTGCCCATCTTGCTGCCCACCACGATGTCGGGCAAGCCGTTACCGCTGACATCGCCAACTACCAGTTGGGTACCCACGCCGGAACGATCATCTACCAGCCAGGGTTCGAAGCTGACACCCGAAGGCGAACGAATGGTCTTGAACCAGTAGAGAACCGGCAACTGCTGAGAACCTGTATCTCCACCCGCATGGGCCCAGAACCTCTTGCCCGTAACGATATCCAGGACCCCATCCCCATCGATATCCACAAGAGCCACCGCATGCATCTGAGATATGCTGAGGCCATAGGGACTGTCAGCCGACTGGCTCGTGATGATTGAATTCCCCCGAAAACTCCGTTCCCCATCAGGTCCGACAAGCTGTTCGAACCAGCTCAGACCGTAACCGTGGGCGTTCTGAACCGAGAGCACGTCATTGTCGCCATCTCCGTCAAAATCGTAGGCGAACATCTGCGCGCCGCCTGAGCGCGCGAAACGAACCGGGTGAAACTCGAAAAGATCGGCAGGCTTTTCACCCTGGCGCCACCAGCCATTGGTCTCAAGCAGATCAAGCCGCCCATCCCCATCGACATCGCCCACCCCGAGACCATGCGTAAATCCCCCGTAACCGCGAGCCGGAGTAACAGGGGTAAACCTCCAAGCGGCCCGCGGTTTCTCCGCAACAGGCTCGGCATAGCCAAAGGCTCCGCCCCGGCAACAGACCAGTTCCGGACGGCCGTCACCTGTCAAATCGACGAAAGCCGGCGATTCGTTTCCTACATCGTCGATCGCGGCATGCCTCTTCCAGTGACCATCCTTGCGGCCGCTATTTTCATACCAATGAGCCACCCGTCCCGGCATGGCAACAGCAAGGATATCCACTAATCCGTCACTGTTGAAATCATGGGCAAAAGAAAAAAAGAACTCGGAGTAGCCTCTGATATCCAGCGCGGACGCCGGAGCGTAAGCGTAGCGCTGCCGAAAACCGGGTCCCGCATACCAATAGGGTCCAGAGACGACATCCCGGGATCCATCTCCATCGATATCAGCGAAACAGGCTCCCTCGCTGAAGAACTGATCGGAGAGAACCAGGCGTTTGAAGCTATGGAGGGATGGACCGGCCCTGAGGGATATTTCCTGCAAGAATAGAAAGGCCAGAAGGACAGCAACAAGAGCCTTCTTAAGCGGAAAGCCTTCCGAGAACAGCGACAGCTTCATCTCAAACTCCTTGCATGGAACTTCCCAGGTAAAACCTGAGCACGGAACCTATAGTATGTACGAAAGCACAGCGGTTCCAGAGGCCAGCAGGAGAAGTTAATTGACCGACTGGCTTCCATAGCCGCCGTTGAACTGTTAGTTTCAGGAAGCCACCTTATTGCTTTGCATGAAGACGTAGAATGCTTGATGCCCTGATCAACCTGTTACGAAAGCTCGCGAAATTCGCGGGCAACCCCCAAAGCTCAGAACCCGTGGTTATTCGCGAAGACCTCCCGGGCAGCTGGCTGCCCTGGGTCGAATCACTACCTTTTTACTCCACGCTTACAGAAGCAGAGAAGAAACGCCTTCTCTCCTACACCTGCACCCTCGTCGAAAACAAGAGATGGCGAGGCCTTGATGGTTTTGAGGTCACAGATGAGGTCAAGGTAACGATCGCGGCGCAGGCCGCCCTTCCCCTCCTTGGAATCGAGCATCATTTCTACCGGGGGGTTGACGAGATCCTCATTCACCCGAGCACCTACAAGGTCTCCTCCCGAAAACGCGGACCGGGAGGGGTTGTCATCGAGGGTAAAACAGAAGTTCTCGGCACCGCCCACTCCGACATTAATATTGTCACTCTCTCCTGGCAGAGTGCCCGACACGGCGGAGCAAATTGGCAGGATGGCCGAAACGTTGTCATCCACGAGTTCGCCCACAAGCTGGATATGCTGGATGATTTCGTCGATGGAACCCCGCCTCTAAGCTGCAAAAAGCAGCATGCCGCCTGGGTCCGGATCATGACGAAAGAATACGAACAACTGGTCGACATGGACCGAAGAGGAAAGAAGACTGTTCTCAGCAAATACGGAGCCACCAACCCGGCAGAGTTCTTCGCGGTCTCTACCGAAACCTTCTTCGAGAAGCCCCGGCAAATGCGGAAAAAGCGCCCCGAGCTCTACGAACAACTGAAGACCTATTTCAATCAGGACCCCGCGGCGCGTCTTGATCGCTGAGGACTCCCGCCTGTCATCAAAAAAAGGACCGGGCAAACGCCCGGTCCTTTTTAAATTTCGATCAGCCAGTTCTCAGACGACCCGAATGTTCTCAGCTCTGGGCCCTTTTTCTCCATCTACGAGTTCAAACTCAACGGCCTGGCCTTCTTGGAGCTCATCAAAGTTAGCGTTCTCGAGCGCAGAAGTATGGAAAAACACATCGTTAGCTCCACCTTCTGGTCCAATAAAGCCAAATCCCTTAGCGCTAATTAGTTTTTTTATCGTTCCCTGGGCCATCCGAAGCACTCCTTAAGAAAAAAATCTGCTCTTAGAACCGTAAGATCCCACAAAACACTCACCTAAAAGAAAAATGAATACAGGGCGTACCCGGTATTCATTTCCCTTAATCTAGTTATTCAGGTGTCAGACGACCCGAATATTCTCAGCTCTCGGACCCTTGGGGCCATCGCCCAGTTCAAATTCTACAGACTGACCTTCCTGCAGTTCCTCAAAGCTGGCATTTTCAATACCAGAGGAATGGAAAAACACGTCATCAGAACCGTCCGCTGGTCCAATAAATCCAAATCCCTTGGCACTAATCAGTTTCTTAATCGTTCCCTCAGCCATCCGAAATACTCCTTCAAGAAATAAAATTTGGTCCTAATGCGTAAGACCACACACGCCACCCATATTTGGGTGGTCAGGTACTATACCTAATTTCCGGGCTTTGGTTTTGTTTATTCGCCTGATTCTTTCACAATTCGAATAATAAAATCCTGCTCTGAAACCCGCGGATCCCGGCGGGAAATCTCTTTAGTAACTATTATCAGCCCCTTGGTCGGTTACAGAAAAGCCTCAGGGGAGTTCTCTGAGCTTCATATTCCGAAACTCAATGGGTGAACCTTCGGACTCTATAGCCATATAACCTGTTCCAGGAGAACAGTTTGTACCCCCTGAAACTTCCTCTCCATTAACCCAGAGTCGAACCTCGGAATTGATGCAGCGAATATAGTAATGATTCCACTGCTTCACTCCACGGGTCAGATTCTTCGTTGGAAAGCTGCGCTTGCCATTAGGGGCCACCGGCGGAAAAGGCTTCATCTTCGATGCCTGGGTGGGAAAAACATCTCCATGAGAGGTAAACCAGTCGGACTTCTTCTTGTGCCGCTTTTCGTAAAATTCAGCGTACCCAAGGTCCAGAATCTGCACTTCGATTCCCTGGGGGAGTTGCCCGGGCTTGAGCCTGTTGAGCGAGGCCTCCGGAATCCAGGCAAAGAAACCCGAGTTTCCGGCCTTGCGCATATGCCGCCACTCAAGCACCACCTCAAAATTGGTTAACTGCTTCTCATAACGCAGGACTCCAACGGGTCTCCCCGTACAGTGAAGAATGCCCTCCTTCCAGGCCCATGTGTCTTTGGCGCAATTGACGTTAATAAAATCCGCCGGCCCCAGAGCCTTCCACCCTTCGCCTGTTCCATCGATGAACGCCCTCGGAGCGGCTTTCGGTTCATCTCCACCAAGACCGACAATCGACACGGTCGCCAGAACACTGCATACGCATAAGAAAATCAGAATTGTGTTACGTCTGTTCATTTGGACATCCTGCACTTCGTTCACGATATTGTGAGAATCACCTCCCGGCTCATCGCCGGGCCAGGAAGACCAGGTCACACTGGTCCTCGTCGATAAGTTCATTATGCCACTCAACCCTTTCGGTCTTCACCTCCGAAAACACCTCCTCTAGAGACGCGACAAAGCTCTCATTTGGAGCGCTCGACCAGACCGCCAGCACCCCATTCTCTTCGAGGTGACCACGAACCTGGAGCAAGCCCGCGACCGTATAGAAATCCAGGTTCTCCGAATCGAGATTCTCATCTGGCGAGTGGTCTATATCGACAAGGATGATGTCATAGAGACTCTCGGCTGGAGCCCCGAGATACCGGAAAAAATCATCCTGTTTGACAGAAAATCGAGGTTCGTTGAGCAATCTCCCAGCCAGGGGAATAAGATCTCTGGACAGCCAGGAGATGACCTCGGGCAGGAACTCGATCACGCCGACTCTTGCCGTCTGGGAACAATCCAACGCGGCCTGGGCGGTATAGCCGAGACCAAGGCCGCCAACAAGAACCGCCAGATCCTGACCTCCATGCCACTCAATACCGAGCCTGGCCAGAGCCTCCTCGCTCGCGGTATTGTAGCTGCTCATGAGGAATTCGTGTTCGAGGGTAACCTCGGTCACCATGGTTCCAGGCCTCGACAGCAGCTCTCTTCGCCGCAGACAGAGCAGACCAATCGGGGTGGCTACAGATTCGAGTATTTCGATAGAGGGAGTGTTCATAGGATGGAACCCGGCTGTAAACGGGCCGCGGGAATCCAGCGATGGAGATGAAAATCGAAACCGTGTGTAAACTGTTCTCCCGCGGAAGCAGCACTCTAAGCGGAAAAAGGCGTCATGAAAGCAACAACCTGCCGAATATTGCCACTTTCAGTTTCCCCGGGAACTCTCGACCGCGAACAGGTAAAGGCGCAGAATGGGAGAAGCCATGCCGACGAAAGATAAAATCCTGAGCGCCCGGGACACGATCAGCGGCCAACTGCGCGAGACCCCGCTGCAGCGGTCCCCGCATCTTGAGCGTCTCTGCGGGAGCGAAGTCTTCCTCAAGCTCGAAAACTACCAGGTGACGGGATCCTTCAAGGCCCGCGGCGGACTGAACAAGCTCTGCTCACTTGACCCTGGAGAGCGGAAACGCGGCATCATCGCGGCATCTTCGGGCAACCATGGAGCGGCCTGCGCCTTCGGAGCAGGCCGTGTAGGTTCCCCTGTAACCGTCTGTGTCCCCACCCGCGCCTCCCCCTCGAAGGTCGAGTTGATCGAGAGCTATGGAGCCGAGGTAAAACACCACGGTGATGATTGTCTCGAAACCGAGGTCTACGCCCGGTCCCTGGCCCAGGAAAACGGCTTGGTCTATGTCTCCCCCTACAACGACCAGCACATCGTTGCCGGGCAAGGGACCGTTGCCGTGGAGCTTCTTGAACAGGCTGAAAACCTGGACGCTGTATTTATCTCGGTTGGCGGCGGCGGGCTCATCGCCGGAATGGGAACCTACCTGAAAGCGACAAGTCCAGCGACCGAGGTCGTGGCCTGCTCCCCCGCCGCATCCCCGGCTATGCATGCCTGCCTCGAGGCGGGCGAGATCATCGACGTACCCTGCGACCAAACCCTCTCGGACGCCACCGCCGGCGGCGTCGAACCAGGCGCCATCACCTTCGATATCTGCAGAAAGGTCATCGACCGATCCATCCTCGTCAGCGAGACTGAAATCAGCTCCGCCATGCGCGACTTCATCTCGAGCCACCGCATGCTGATCGAAGGCTCCGCGGGAGTCGCCCTCGCCGCATTCCTGAAGGCCCGGGACGACTACAAAGGTAAACGAATCGCCATCGTCATCTGCGGCGCCAACATCGGCATCGAAAAGCTCAGGGAACTGCTCGGCTGACGCCTGGGTCCAGACCTCAGTCCTCTGCTCCGACAAAACCTTCACGCTCGAGGTAGAGAAGGATCTTCTGGGCCGCCTCTTCCGGCAGGCAGGCCGTCGTGTCGATGACAACCTCTGCGTTCTCCGGCTCTTCATAGGGATCGGAGATCCCCGTGAACTCCTTGATGATCCCAGCCCGCGCCTTGGCGTAGAGACCCTTGCGGTCGCGCTGCTCACAGACTTCCAGGGGAGTCGCCACGTGAACAAGTATGAATCCTCCACGCTGCTCGATCAGCGAGCGGACCTGCTGCCTGACCTCGTCGTATGGAGCGATGGGCGCACAGATCGCGATACCGCCATTCTTCGAGATCTCGTTGGCGACAAAGCCGATCCTCTGGATATTGAGATTCCGGTGTTCCTTCGAAAAACCCAGTTCGGAGGAAAGATTCTTGCGAACGATGTCGCCGTCGAGAAGGGTTACCGGACGGCCGCCGGTTTCGAGCAGCTTAGCCATGAAGGCGTTGGCTATGGTCGACTTTCCGGAGCCTGAAAGGCCGGTGAAAAATATCGTGAAACCCTGGCGGTGACGGGGTGGATAGGTCTTCCTCAGCTCCCGGGCCACCTCGGGAAAGGTGAACCAGCCTGGAATCTCCCGGCCCTTGGCCAGGCGATCGCGCAGGTCTGTCCCAGAGATACTGAGAGTCCTGGCTCCCTCGGGAATTTCGTCTTCGGTCATGTAGGCGTCCTTGTCCTCGACATAGGTCAGCATCGAGAACGGCACCATCTTCATGCCCACCTCTTCCTGGTACTCATTCAGGATTTCCTGGGCATCATAAGGTCCGTAGAAGGGCTTGCCCGATTCATCCGCTCCCGGACCGGCATGATCGCGGCCGACAATGAGATGCGTACAGCCGTAGTTTTTCCTGATAATCGCGTGCCAGAGAGCCTCCCTGGGCCCGGCCATCCTCATCGACAGGGGAAGCAGCGAGAGGTAGACCGTATGCTGGGGATAGTGAAGGAGCAGCGCCTGGTAGCACCTCACCCTGGTATAGTGATCAATGTCGCCCGGCTTGGTCATTCCCACCGCCGGATGAAGCAGAAGATTCGCCTCGTGCTCGCGAATCGAACGCATGGTCAGCTCGAAGTGCGCCCGATGCATCGGGTTGCGGGTCTGGAAAGCGATGACATTGCGCCAACCGAACCTGTCGAATTCCCGCCGAATGCCCTTGGGGCTCAGACGGAGACTTCTTGAATCGTAGTGAAAGGGAAGCTGGACTCCCTGTACCTCGCCGCCGACATACCAGTCGGGCGTGTCGTTCAGAAGATAGGCGACTCCCTTGTGGAAGGTGTCCTCGGTCCCGTAGACTCCCGCCGCCTCGGCCTGCTTGTCGGCCTTCCAGATATCTTCCACGTTCAACACCGCCAGCATGACCCCCTCCGGATCTCGTAAGGCCACCTTGTCTCCGGAAGAGAGCGACCCTGCGAACTCCTCGGAGACCGCGAGCGTGATAGGAATAGGCCAGACTGTCGAGTCGGCAAGACGCATGGTGGTGCAAACGGACTCGTAGTCCGCGCGATTCATAAAACCGCGAAGGGGCGAGAAGGCTCCGTTGAGCAGCAGCTCGATATCGCACATCTGGCGGGCGGAGAGGTCCCAGGAAGGCCAGTCCTGGGACTGGTTCTTCAGTTCCTCCGCTTGCTCTCCTCCTACAACCAGATCTACAAGCTCACCGCCGTGCGGCGCAATCAAATGACTCATTATTATTAACCGACCTGTGAAAAACACGAATGCTGTGGAATACCGCCCCTGAACAAACGCTCGGAGCGGGCGGGAAACAAGCGAGCGATTGTATCGCACAGTCGGTCGATAAAAAACAAAGCATCGGGGATATTCACTCGTGCTGATAAAAAGGACTTTTCACATCCCATGTTCCTGCATGAAGTTAATGCTGCCCCTACATAAGTGGGCTGCGGGGTGATACGATGCCGTTGTCATGCAACTCGATACGCCCCTGAGCACACGCATTTCATACCGACTCACAGCCCTCTCAGGCATCCTGCTCTCAACCTGCCTCGCCTCCCGATCGCCCGGACAGGAAGCTGAAACCTTCTTTGAAAACCGCATCCGGCCGATCCTCGCTGATAATTGTTTCAAATGCCACGGGGGAAAAGCCAACAAGGGCGGGGTTCGTCTTGACCAGAGAACGGCACTGCTTGCAAAGGGCGAGGATGGGCCGGTCATCATTCCCGGTAAGCCGGGACAGGGGCGCCTGATGGCCGCTGTGCTACACACCGGCGAGATCAAGATGCCGCCCAAGAAGAAGCTTCCTCCAGCGGCAATCAAGGCTCTCAGCGATTGGATCACCGCAGGCGCTCTATGGCCGGAGCAGCCTGACAACCCTGGAGCCGAGGCGCAAAAGAACGACCCCGCATCCCACTGGGCCTTCCGGCAAATCCGGGATCCGGGCCCACCCGGCGATACCACCGAGTGGGCGATCAATCCAATCGATCTTTTCGTTCTCAGACGCCTGAAAAAATCCGGCATGACTCCCTCCCAACCGGCCCGGCGGGGCAAGCTGCTCAGACGAACCAGCTTCGCCCTCCTCGGTCTGCCCCCGACCCCGGAAGAGCTATACTCCTTCGAAAAGGACGACTCGCCAGGAGCGTGGGAAAAGGTCGTCGACCGACTCCTCTCCTCCGCGAGCTACGGTGAACGCTGGGGGCGCCACTGGCTCGATGTGGCCCGCTACTCAGACACAAGGGGCTACGTCTTCACGGCCGAGCGGAAATACCCTTTTTCCTATACCTACCGTGACTACGTCATCAACTCCTTCAACGACGACCTGCCCTTCGACACCTTCATCCGTCACCAGGTCGCGGCTGACAGGCTGGCGCTCGGAGAGGACAAGCGCCCCCTCGCCGCGCTGGGATACCTGACCCTTGGACGACGTTTCCTCAACAACAAGCACGACATCATCGACGACCTGATCGACGTCGTCACCAGGGGGATGATGGGACTGACCGTTCAGTGCGCCCGCTGCCACAACCACAAATACGACCCCATACCGACAGCCGATTACTATTCGCTCTACGGAATTTTCGCCAGCTCCCGGGAGCCAAAGGAGCTTCCCGCGATCGGAGCGATCTACCCCGAAGCTCACTCATCCAAACAACCTCAGCGCGCGATGAGCATGGAGAATCTGCCCAAGCCGGTCAACCCGCGCATCTTCAAGCGCGGAAAGTCATCGAATCCAGGAGACCCCGTACCCCGGCGCTTCCTCGAGATCCTCTCCCCCGCCGAACGAAAGCCCTACTCAACGGGCAGCGGTCGTCTCGAACTGGCTGAATCGATCGCCTCGCCCAGAAACCCCCTCACGGCACGGGTCATCGTCAATCGAGTCTGGAAGCACCACTTCTCCAACGCCATCGTCCGCACTCCCAGCGATTTCGGCATTCGCGGCGACAAGCCGACGCACCCCGAGCTCCTCGACTGGCTGGCGAGCCGCTTCATCGAGGACGGGTGGTCGATCAAGGCGCTTCACAGGAGAATTCTTCTCTCGGCGACCTACCGGCAGGCAAGCGTCCTGCGGCGAAAAAACTATCTTGAAGATCCCCAGAACCTGCTCCTGTGGAGGGTCACACCTATGCGCCTCGAATTCGAGGCGATGAGAGATTCGATGCTGCAGGCCGCCGGACAGCTTGACAGAAATATGGGAGGAGCCTCGGTGGATATCTTCAAGCGCCCCTTCTCGAAACGCCGCACGGTCTACAAATTTATCGACCGCCAGAACCTGCCGGCGACGCTGCGAAATTTTGATTTCGCGATTCCGGATTCAACCAGCCCGGGACGCTACCAGACCACCGTCCCGCAGCAGGCGCTCTACCTGATGAACGGCTCCTTCACCGAGGAGCAGGCAAGAAAAGTCCTGGAACGCCCCCTCTACAGCGGAATCTCAGATCCCGGGAAAAAAATTACCCGGCTCTACCGGCACATCTATTCCAGGATGCCAGACACCGAAGAAATGAACCTGGCGCTGGAATACGTAGAAGAAAACACCCCGGAACGGTGGACGAGCTACGTGAAGGCTCTGCTGCTGGCGAATGAATTCGTTTTTCTTGACTGACAGAATCGACAGGAACCATTTACGATGGATCCCATGAACAGGAACAACCGCAACCAGGCAGCGTTGCCGATCTCCCGGCGAGAGCTGCTGCAAAGGTCAGGCATGGGTTTCGGCGCCCTGGGACTCGGCTGCCTGATGGCCTCGCAGGAACTCAAGGCTGCGGATAACAACAGGCTCTACACCAACCCGCTGTCTTCACGCGCCCCCCACTTCGCCCCGAAGGCGAAGCGGGTAATCCACCTCTTCATGAACGGCGGCCCATCCCATGTGGACACCTTCGACCCCAAGCCGATGCTCGACAAGCTCCACGGCAAGAAGCTACCGATCGAGAACCTTCGCACCGAGCGAAAAACCGGCGCCGCCTTCCGCTCCCCGTTCAAATTCCGGCGGTGGGGGCAAAGCGGAATCGAGGTGAGCGAGCTCTTCCCCAATGTCGCGGAGTCCATCGATGAGATCGCGGTCATTCGCTCCATGCACGCAGATGTTCCGAACCATGAGCCCTCCTTGCTCCTGCTCAACTGCGGCGACGCGCGCCAGGTCAGGCCCAGCATGGGATCGTGGATAACCTACGGTCTCGGAACAGAGAACCAGAACCTGCCCGGCTTCATCGCCATGTGTCCGGGCGGCTATCCGATCCAGGAAAGCCAGAACTGGCAATCGGGCTTCCTGCCGGGAATCTTCCAGGGAACACATATCGACACCAAGCACACCCGTGTCGACAAGCTCATTGAACATATTCGCAACTCGAACCTCTCCCTGCCCCGGCAGCGCGGGCAGCTTGACCTCCTCAAGAAGCTCAACCTGAAGCACCTCGAGGAGCGCGGCCGAGAGGGCCGACTCGAATCGCGAATCCAGTCCTTCGAGCTGGCCTACCGCATGCAGATAGATGCCACCGACGCCTTTGACGTTTCCCGTGAACCGAAGTCAGTCCGTGAGCTCTACGGAAAAGGAACCCAGGCCCGCCAGATCCTCATCGCTCGGCGGCTCATTGAGCGCGGGGTGCGCTATGTGCAGGTCTGGCACGGAGCCGGTCAACCCTGGGATAATCACGATGACATAGAAAAGAATCATCGCCGACTCGCTGGGCAATGCGACCAGGCAATCGGCGCTCTCCTCAAAGACCTCAAGGGCCGTGGCCTGCTGGAGGAGACCCTTGTCATCTGGGGCGGCGAGTTCGGAAGGACTCCTACTGTCGAGCTACCCAAGAAAGGCTCCAACGCAGGCAAAATCAACGGGCGTGACCACAACCACTGGGGCTACACCACGTGGATGGCCGGAGGCGGCATCCGAGGGGGATATGTCCATGGAGCGACCGACGACTTCGGCTTCCGGGCGATCGAAGACCGGGTCCACGTGCATGACCTCCAGGCCACCATCCTCCATCTTCTTGGCTTCGACCATGAGAAGCTGACCTACCGCCATGCGGGAAGAGATTTCCGCCTGACGGATGTCCACGGAGAGGTCATCAGCGAGCTCATCGCCTGAGGCGGGGCTGCTCATTTACGCCGGCCCCAGACCTCCTCGAGAACCTTGTAGATGCCGGGGTCGTGTTCCTTGAGCTCCGGTCGAACAAACGGATAGAAGTCATTGGTTCCGAAGAAAGCCTCGGTGCACTCGGCAAAGTACTCCTTCTCATTCGTAAGCGCGTAGTGCCGAACCTTGCGCCCGTTGTGCAAAAGGACCGACTCGTACTTCTTCGATTTCTTAGCGTTCCTGTAGGCTTCGAGGATCTTCGGATGGTTAAAGCCGAGCACCCTGTTGTGATAGGCATGGGCCAGCTCGTGCAACAGGACCCAGCGCTGGGTTCTGTAGGACCTGACGATATTGGCGACGCGGCTGATATCGACAGCCTTCGCCTTGTCCGGATTGTAGCCATTGGCGACCAGCCAGCCCCTGTTCGGATGAAAATGGATGGGACCATCCTTGCGATCGCAAACCCAGATCGGAACCTCCCGCAGTTTCTTGAGCGGGCCAGCTGGAATGACGAGGGTGATCTGGTACAGCTGGAGGCCCACGATCCGTATGGCCTTCCGAAGGATCTCAGGCTTCTCCTTCTCCAGTCGCTTCAACACGTAAACGTTCCAGCCCTCGATCTTCCTGATCTCATAGGCACTCGTGGGATCGTAAGGCGGCTTCTTCTCATCGTCAGCCCCAGAAACGCCCCCATGGATTCCGGCCTGCAGAAACAGGCAGAATGCCGCCGTCATGGAAAGAAATGAGGTCTTCTTTTTTTGCTCACAAATCATCATGAAATTCATCACCTGTCTCGATCTCCTGACTGTTTCTCGTTTCCTCAGAGCAGGACAACATCGTAGCCCTTCCGAAGATTTTTGGGAGTGCTTTTCAGGATTCAAATTTCGCCGACGCCATGGTCTCCCCGGTGCGTGGAGCGAAATCGCCTGGGGCTCTGGCTCCGGAGCTTGCGAAACCTGCGGTTGAAATTCGACAGATTATTGAATCCTGATCGAAGACTGATCTCTACAACCGAGAGATCCGTTTCGATGAGAAGGCGACAAGCCTGGCTCACCCTGAGCTCCGCGAGGTAATCGACAAAGGTCTTCCCGACCGTTTTCCTGAAAAAACGACTGAACGCCTGCGGGGTCATACCGGCCACATCCGCCGCCTCGGGCTGGGATACCCCTCCCTGGAAGCGCTCGTTGATGAAGGCGCAGACCCTGTCAATCCGCCTGAGATCCCGCTCCCGGTTAAAGGGAACAAAGGCGGGACTTGCCAGGCTCCTGCCCCCCGGGGTAAGTCCCTGCAGCACGCCCAGCAAGCTGATGAGCCGATCAAGTCCCCCCTGTTTTTTCATCCCGACCATGGCTGCCGCGGCTTCATCCCGCATATTTGAATCAAAATGCAGACCCCGGGCCGCTCGGCTGAGCAGGTCGGAAACTTCACCCATTTCCGGCGAAGCGCTGAAGGTGTCACCGAGAAAATCGGCGGCGAAATGAACCACGACCGCCCGGTGGCGAGAATTCGCGGTCGCGGCCGCAACCGGATCAGACAGCCAGGTATGAGGCAGGTTCGGCCCCAGGAGCACCAGGTCTCCATCTTCGTAGGACTCATTCGAATCCCCCACGAAACGAGTCCCACTCGACTCCAGAATAAGGGTCAGTTCGTATTCCGGATGGAAATGCCACTTGAAAGGAAACGACTGGGAAGATTTCAGCCTGTAGCCGAAGGAAGCCTGCCGGGAACTGGTGACCTTCTGCGCTCGTGCCCGCATAAACGGTAATGCCCTCTCAACCTGTATTACATTATTGTAATAAGAGTATGCTAACGCCTTTTTAGGTTAAAAAAGTATTGTTTTTAGATACATCCTCAACGGATTTGTTGGGCGGTGTAGCTATACTTCAAACACGGAAAGACCCTGTTCATCTGCCCTGGAGACCGGAAATGACTGATTACGCACTGATGAACCACCTCCTCTATATAGGTAAGGCGGACTCCGTCGAAGAAATGACAGAGAAGGCTCTCGAGGAGGGACTCGATGTCGATGACATCCTTCAAAAAGGCCTCATAGCCGGCATGAGCGTCGTCGGTGAAGATTTCAAACACAACCGCCTCTATGTACCCCAGGTGCTGATCGCCGCCCGTGCCATGAAAGCCGGCATGGCTATCCTCAAACCACTCCTGACGGAGTCAGCCGCAGCCGCTTCACGGGGCACGATCGTCATGGGAACAGTCAAGGGTGACCTGCACGACATCGGCAAGAACCTCGTCTGCATGATGGCCGAGGGAGCCGGGTTCACAATGATCAACCTCGGAGTCGACACATCGGCCGATGATTTCCTCGAAGCGGTAAAAGAAAACAAAGCTGGAATCGTCGGTATGAGCGCCCTGCTCACCACCACCATGCCCTATATGAAAACCGTGATCGACGCATTCAAACTGGAGGGGCTCGATGAGGTCGTGATGTGCATTGGCGGAGCGCCGGTGAGCGAGATGTTCGCCGAAGAGATTGGGGCCGATGGCTACGCGGCAGATGCCTCGAGCGCGGTCGATCTCTTCAAGGAGCTTTACCCCGCCGCGGCGGACGCCTGAGCCCATGTCGCTGGAGATCAAAGTCAACGGCAAGAGCTTATCGGCGCGAAGAGGGCTGAGCATATTCGAATGCTCCGAAGAGCTAGGCGTACACGTCCCGACCTCCTGCAATAAAAACGGCAAGTGCAGGGAATGCATTGTCGAAATCAGTAAGGGAAAGGAGCTGCTCTCAAAACTGTCGAGCGAGGAGGAGCATCTCGGGGCGGGCTTCAGGCTGGCCTGCAGGGCATGCCTGGATGCCGATTCAGGATCGATCACCTGCCACACGATGCGGCGAGCTCGGATGCGCATAGAAGAATCCGGCTGGCTAGAGACCGCGAACGCGGGCCTCGCGCCAGCGGTCAGCCGTGATGGGGACTGGGTACTGCTGGATGGAGAGCCCTTAACGAAAAACCCGGGACCTCTACTGGGTATCGCTCTCGACCTGGGAACAACCACTGTCGTCCTCAGGCTCCTGGATCTCGAATCGGGAAAACAGGTGGCGGCAACCTCTTTTGAAAACCCCCAGCGCTTCGGCGGCAGCGATGTCATGGCACGGATCCAGTACGACAGCGACCATCCCGGGAGGCTCCTCCAGCGCACCCTGCTGTCCTATCTCGCCCACTGCATCGAAGATCTCGACTGCGACCCGGCGACGATCTACGAAATCATCGTAGCTGGAAACACCACAATGCGGGACCTCCTCTTCGGACTCGACGTCAGCTCGGTCGGCCAACGACCCTACAGATCAACAACAGAGCATGAACTCGAGAGCGGTCTTCGCGAATCTACCGGAATTGAATCCACCGCGAAAAAACTTAGGCTGCCCGTCTGCCCCCAGGCGAGAATCGTCGGTCTTCCACTCCTCAGCGGTCACGTCGGAGCGGATGCGGCCGCCTGCCTGCTTGCAGTCGACCTGGACGCATCGGAGGGCCTCGCCGCCATCATGGATATCGGGACCAACACCGAGCTCATTGTCAACGACGGAGGCCGTCTGCTTGCCGCCTCCTGCCCGGCCGGCCCCGCCTTCGAAGGTGGATCCATCAGCTGCGGCATGCCCGGGCTGGAGGGCGCCATCGAGAGCGTTCGCATCGACGCAGGGGGAAACCTCAGCTACAAGGTGATCGGCGACTCACCCAGGGCTGAGGGAATCTGCGGCTCAGGTCTTGTCGAACTGCTGGGAGAGCTTCTTCGAAGCGGCCGCATGGACCACCTCGGCCGCCTCGCAAACGAGGCTGATCGTTTTGAGCTGCCGGAGACCGACTCTGTCTATCTCAGCGAAGAGGACATCAGCCAGCTGGCGCAGGCAAAGGGAGCCAATGTCTCCGGCCTGGAGATCGTAATGAAAAACCTGGGGCGCTCCTGCGAAGACCTCGACCAGTTCTACCTCGCAGGAGGCTTCGCCAGCCATCTCGACCTTGATTCCGCGCGCCGCATCGGGCTCATCCCTGATCTCCCCGATGAAAAGATCACCCGGATCGGCAACGCCGCGATCGAAGGCGCGACCCTCGCCCTCCTCTCTACGCGCCGGCGCCTGGAACTCGAGGAGACGGTCAGTCGGATTGAGCACATCGAATTAGAGACCGATCCGGACTTCTTCGATCACTTTGTCGAGGGCTGCCAGTTCAAGCCCATCGGAGCGGGGGAAAGCGCGGCATGAGTCACCTGAACCCGGGACAGCGTAAACTGAGCCTTACCCCCCTGCCGCAGGAACTCTATCTCAGACACCTCGGGCTCCCGGCCGGCAGCGGGCTTGACGACACGACCCGGCCCCTGGCGGAGCAGGCGGGGCGCTGGTACAGGGAGCACGGCCGCCCCTGGACCCGGTCACACCTGGCCGCGATCGGGCGAGTCGAGGAGAACATCGTCCGCCTCGACGATGGCACCCTGCTCTCGAGTGGCGTGCTCGCCGAAGGAGCGCGCCGCAGCGGAACCCATAGCATCTCGATCCTGGCTGTCAGCGCCGGGGCGGAGGTGGACGAGCGGATCGCTGAGCTCTGGGTCGAAGAAAAGCCGGACGAAGCCATGTTCCTCAATGCCTACGCGGATGCTCTCACGGAGCACCTGCGCTCGATCGAAGCAGAGAAGCTCCTGCAGCGATTTTCCGCCGAGGGAATGGCCGTCCTGCCCTACTACAGCCCCGGCTACGATGGCTGGGAGCTCGCTGACCAGGCCGCGCTGCTCAATACCATCTCAGATGATCTGCCGGGACCGCTCGAGGTGCTCCCATCGGGAGGGCTGAAACCCGCCAAGTCGACCCTTGCCGTATTTGCCGTGGCCTGCGACAGCCTGGAAGAAGCAGCTGAGGACTATTGGCAAGACCTCTACAGGGAGCTCGGCTCGAATAAGAACATCGACAACGAAGCCGCGTCCTACGCTTTCTCCTCCAGCGCGCTGGAAGGTTGGAAAAAGAAACGGCTCGAGTTGAGCGAAGATGCCGATGAACTCCGGGCCGTCTTCCGCTTCGATGGGTCGACCTGCACCAACCTCGGACTCCCGCTGCGATTTGAATACCGGGTAGAACTCTCGCGCGAGAAGACCGGCGGCTACCGTATGGAAAGATTCGCCTGCGAGCCTCACCCTGAAGACACCGGGCATAAGGGAATGTGCTCCTACCTGGCTGATGCCGAATCCATCCTGGAAAAGATCAGGCAGCCGCCTGCGCTTCCCGGGAGAAGCCTCGAAAAGGTGCTTGAATGGACTCCACCATCCAGCCCGGCCGGCTGCCTCTGCTCCCAGTCGAGCAGGGACCATAAATGGAGAATCGTGCTCCAGACCCTGCACTATTCGCTTCTGAAAGAAAGTTGAGAACCTGGCAGAATGAAAAAACCGCTGCTTGAAGCCATCAGAGAAAAAACCCTCCTCGGCGACGGCGCCATGGGAACCCAATTACAGCAGGCCGGCCTCGAGCCCGGCGGCTGCGGAGAGGCCTGGAATACCGAGCACCCCGACCGCGTGCTGGCGATCCAGAAGAAATACGTCGAGGCAGGCTCGGACTGCCTCATCACCAATACCTTCGGCGGCAGCAGGATCATGCTCGAGCGCCACGCGCAGGACTCCGATGTCAAGGCCATCAACAAGGCCGGGGCGCTGATCGCCCGTGAGGCTTTTGGCGGGAAGGACGGCTACGTGCTCGGCGACATTGGTCCCTTCGGAGGGCTCCTGGAACCCTACGGCGAGGTTACGGAAAAGAGCGTCCGGGAGGCCTTCGCTGAGCAGGCGATGGCTCTTGTCTCTGGCGGAGTCGACGCCATCATCATAGAGACCCAGACCTCCCTAGAGGAACTGGGCATCGGCCTCGAGGCCGCAAGAGATGCCGGGGCGCCCTGCGTGATCGGGTCCATGGCCTATGATGTCACCTTCGATGGCGAAGAGATCCGTACGATGATGGGAATCGGGCCCGAGGACGCCGCCGAGTTCATGGTGGAAAACGGAGCTGACGTGATCGCGCTCAATTGCGGCTCAGGGGTCGATGTCTCGTGGGCCGCGCGCGCGGTCGAACGCTACAGGAGAATCACCGACCTGCCGACCATGGCGCAACCCAACGCGGGGCTGCCAGAGCTCATCGATATGGAGGTCGTCTACAGGCAGACTCCCGAGGAGATGACCGGGGAGCTATCCGCTCTCCTCAACGCCGGCGCTAGCATCGTCGGAGGCTGTTGCGGGAGTTCCCCCGCCCACCTGCGCCTGTTCAGAAAGCTGTTGGATGAAACCCAGGGAAAAAGATCATGAAAATACGCATTGCGGAAGAAAACCCCGAGGCCATCGACCTGATAGCTCCGAACCAGCCGGACGCATCCGGAATCGGAGTCAACTATACCGAAGCCTACCTCAAGGTCATCGATATCGAGCTCGAGCC
>Ga0163108_10000410_pt1 | contig 31923 bp, 24 predicted proteins | sample Fk1155metaG_FD_109644 | JGI IMG/M metagenome (GOLD analysis project Ga0163108, IMG submission 109644) | Marine microbial communities from the Central Pacific Ocean - Fk160115 155m metaG | ecosystem: Environmental > Aquatic > Marine > Oceanic > Photic zone | place: The Central Pacific Ocean...
CTCTTGGATAAGAGATGGACGAGATCCACTACCAATGGGAAGTATTAATTCAGATGATATTGATGATATAAATGACGAACAATTGGTTTCTATGGACAACAATGTGTTTGGGAATAGAGTGCTTAGACTTTATACAAATGTTTTTAGAGGTGAAACAGAAGGTAATTCTGATATATTTAATATTTTAAACGATCCAAGTAGTATTACATTGCAGCAAATAAATTCAAAACTTCCCGAAAATGTTAAAATTAGACAACCTCAGCTTGCTCTTCTTCAGACATCGTTAACTGCCTTAAAATCATTTGCTCCTTCTGTAATGAATATTGTTTCTTTGTTATTTTCAAGCGCTCCTGCTCAAATTGTTGAAGTTTTAACTGGAAACGATCCTGCTACAGTTAAGGTATTAAGCATATATAGATTATGGAGTAGATTTTCAACAGAGGGTGTTTCAACAGAGAGAGATCGAAGAGTTGAAATCTTAAATAGGAATCTTGATATAGCAAGAGGTGTTATTAGATCGACAACCCCTCAAAAAACTGGAGATGCCTTAATTAGACTTAAAGCAAATTTAGAGTACTATGCCTTATATTTAACATGTTATGAAATTAAGCAAGGTGAACCCTATAAGACTAATGAGCAAATTACTGAATTCTACAATAATAATATTAACAGGTTTTCAGATGCTCAGGTTTTATCTAGTTTAAGTTTCTAAAGTTAAAAATATTTTGCTATAATAGTTGTAAGGAATTTAAGGTTTCTCTTTGAATCTCCTTACAGCCCTTGCTCTCCTCATATATCCTTTGCTCAAGTTAGCAGGACATTTCTACGGAGAGCTTTTTTTGTTGCTGATTTATATAGTTTTTCTTTCTGTATTTATTATATTTTCTGTATATTCTTTAACTTTGTAAATGCAAAGAATTAAATTAAAATAGCTTGCTTTTTAGGGCAAGTTTGTTTAAAATTAATTTACTTTTATGGTGATTGTAGCTCAGTTGGTTAGAGCACCGGGTTGTGGTCCCGGGGGCCGTGGGTTCGAGCCCCATCAGTCACCCCACTTTTTATATAAATATATATTAAAATCCAATTGATTTACCGCATTGGCATTTTGTTTTTTGGTTTGGGTTTTCTATTCTTAGTCCTGAATCTATTAAATCTTGTTTAAAATATAATTTTGCACCTTTGGATTTTTCATAGGTGTAATAATCCAAACTAATCTTTAGATCTTGGATTTCAAAGATTTGATTACTTGGATTTGCTTTTTCTACAAAATTTAATTGATATTCAAATCCACTGCAGCCCGAGGCTTGGAGTTTTATTTCAAAGATTTTTTTATCTTTGTTGGATTGAATAATAGCATTGAAAGCGGATTTGTGAATTTCAAAGTCCCCTATTAAAAATGATTCATCGGTTTCTTGGATTTTTAATTCTTTTAAGAGTTTGCTTTGATCTTTTAAACTTTCTTGAAATTGTAAATTAGCAATTTGATTTAATCTTTGCATTATTTCATCAATAGTTTGATCGCTATAATCATGAGACTTTAATCCGTCAATTAATCTTTCAGTGGATGAAGCTGAGCAGCCAACGCAATCTAGGTCGTATTCCATAAAAACCTCGACTGAGTCGGGAAACTCCTCTAGGATTCGAGATATACGCCAGTATTTAGTGATTTTTGTTGCTTTTGCTTCCATCTGGGTGTTTTTAGTTAAAAAGAATTTTTTCAAGTTCGCTATCCATGTACAAAGATTTTACAATATCAGCTCCGCCAATTAATTCTCCATCAACATAAAGTTGAGGAAAAGTTGGCCAAGATGAATATTCTTTAAGATCTTTACGGATATCGGGTCTGGTTAGAACATTAACCGAATAAAAATCAGCGTCTAATTCGTTTAGGATTTCAACGACTTGCATTGAAAATCCACATTCAGGTTGGTTTTTCTCGCCTTTCATAAATAAAACGACTTTATTGGTTTTGATTAAGTTTTCAATTTCTTGGAAAGAATTCATATTATTTTTTTATAGTGATTGAAATAGCATGAATTAAATTTTGATCTAATTCATCTTTAAATATGTTTAATACGCTTCTGTGAGCTTTAATTAAGGGCATTTGCTTCAAGATGGAAGAGGTAATGTAAAACTCTAAATGCTTAAAAGCTTTATCGCGACTTTTGATTTCCACAACTGCATCTTTATCTAAACTTTCTTGGAGCTTATTTACAATATATTCCTGATTAACTGTTTGGGTCATCTTCAAAATTTACATCTTTTTTTGGAATATTTTGAGCTTCTAACTCAAATTGGTTTTCTTTGAATTTAACCAGTCTATCAATTATATTTTCTGAAAATAAATTAATGAAATTAATCACATTTTGTGGATTGAAATCCACATTTTCTCTTTGGAAATATTCTTGATTAGAATAGCTTAAAAGCTCGATTAAAGGTTTTTTAAGAGTGTCTTTAGTGTATGGGTCTAAAACCTTTGGAAAGTTAAATTTAGGATCCTCAAAAATGATTGAATCAAAGTTAGATAACCATTCGTTAAGGTTTAGCTTAACTTTTAGATTCATATCTTGGTTTTGGATTTGCGGTAATAGTGTTTTGTTTTGATCAAAATTGGATTCGTTTTCATCCTTAATTAAATTCATCCCAAGATACTCTTGGATTGAATCAAAAATCACAGCTACCGCAGCTAGAATTATTTTAGATGGAACGTTATAACTTAAAGCTTGAACTAGAATTCTAGAAAGCTCGTGGTTATATCCCAAGTGATCAATTACTTGCGTAACAATATCATACAAAGCACTTTCATTTTGTTTTTGCTTTGCTTCTTTTGATTTATCCTTTTTTGCTTGTTTAGCGTTTTCACGTGCTTTTTCTTGGGCACGTTCTAGAGCCGACGGATCAATTCCCTCGGCACCCTCTTGAACGCTATCTACTTCGAAGTTTTCCATTTATATATTAGATTACCTCTACAAATGTTCTAAGGTATTTTCTACCATCGAATCTTTGTACTTTTTTTTCATAGAAATGTACCATTCCGTCTAACAATGCATAGATTGTAAAGTCTTTACCTTGGGCAACGTTTTTACCCAATCTGTACTTACTTCCTTTTTGACGAATGATAATGTTGCCAGCTAGGCAAGGTTGGTTACCATAGATTTTGACACCACGCCGCTTGGCGTTGGAGTCTCGACCATTTTTACTCGAACCACCTGATTTCTTAGTTGCCATGGATTACATTGAATTACATGTAAGCCAATTATAGATTATGTGTTTTAATTTTTCAAGAGAATTTGCTATTATTATAAAAAAATGTTTTTACGATTAATTTTACTACTTTTATTACTTTTTTCTTTGAATCTTGGATTCTCTGAAACTTTAGAGTCGATTTCTACGAAAATAGCTTCATCTAAGCAACAAATCAGTGATTTGAATAAAAAAATACGAAATTTAAGTTCTCAAAAGTCTTCTCTTGAAAACACTATTAAGGATGTAAATTTACTTTTAAGCAACCTAAAAAAAGATCTTGAAATCACAGAATCTGAAATATTAAAGACAGAATCGACTATAAATGAGATTAATAGTCAGCTTTTAATTCTAGAGAATGATATTTTAAAGCTTGAGCTAGAAATTGATGATTTAAAGATTGAAGTCTCTAAATTGATTTCTTTGATTTATGTCTCTAACCAAAATTATGGACTTTTTGAACCTTCGAATCAAAGTTTGATTAAATTTTTATTTTCAGATTCAACTTCCTCTGAAATTATCAATGAAATTTCATATATTTCATCGATTGAAAACTTAGTAAATATTAAAATCACACAATTGGATGATTCGTTGATTGAAATGTTAGATAAAAAAGAAGCCGTAAATCAACTTAAAGCTGAACAAATTGAACTCCTAAGTCAATTAGAAGTTTCAAGATCTAATTTAAAGATTCAAAAGCAAACACAAGAAAATATTATAGAGCAAAAACGTAGAGGTGTTTTGAATTATCAAAAATTAATTACTGAATCCAAAGCTCAAGAGCTAGAAGTTCAAAGATCTTTAAAAAATCTTGAATTAGATTATCAAAAGATTTCAAGTCAGATTACAAAGGTAAATAAATCGCTAGATGATTTTAATTCAGGGAAAGTTAAGTTTTCGTGGCCTATTTTTCCATCTCGAGGGATTTCGGCTGGATTTTTAGATCCTTCTTATAAAAGAGTGGTTGGAATTGATCACTTAGCTATTGATATTCCAGCCAGGCAGCAATCAAAAGTTTTGGCTCCGGCTAATGGAAAGGTTTTGAAAGTTAAAGACTCGAATAATAATTCTTATAACTATATAATAGTAGCTCATAATCAAGGTTTTACGACTTTGTATGGGCACATGTATAAAACATACGTAAAAGAAGGTGACTTTGTTAAGAGAGGTCAAGCTATTGGACTGTCAGGTGGAGCTCCTGGGACTCGTGGAGCTGGCTATTTGACTACTGGTCCTCATTTGCACTTTGAGGTCCATAAAAATGGGAAACACGTGAATCCCGCCTTGTATTTAAATATGTCGGTATTAGACTAACTAAATTAGACTAACTAAGATTTTAAACCTTTGCCTTTGTTTAGGTAGTGCATGTTAATCCATGTTAATCCTATTGCAAATAAGGCTAAGACTAGGATTGTTTTAGTTGTTTGTTGTCCTTGTATTCCAAGAAAACTATAACGGTAGCCTTCGATCATATAAGTGATTGGATTTAACTGACTTATAATTTTTAAGTGAGATGGAAGAGTGTTAATGTCATAAAATACTCCCCCGAAAAATATCAATGGATTTAAGATAAAGGTTGGGAAAATTGATACATCGTCAAATTTTTTGGCAAAAAGTCCATTTAAAAATCCGGCCTGTGCAAACACATAACTTGATAGAAAAGTATAAATTAAAACCAATGCAATACTGTGAATTTGAAAGCTTGAGAATACAAGTGATGTTAATAAAACTAAAACTCCAGCTATTATTCCTCTAGAGATCCCTCCTAAACAGTAACCTTGTAGGATTGTAAAATTAGATACAGGTGCAACTAAAAGTTCTTCTACTGAGCGCTGAAATTTACTACCGAAAAAACTGGATACAACATTTGAATAAGTACCCATAACAACAGACATCATTAAAAGTCCGGGTAAGATAAACTGAATATAACTAACTCCAGCAATTTCACCAATTTGACTTCCTATAATCGATCCAAAAATCGTTAAATATAAAGTTTGGTTGATTATTGGGGGTAATAAGGTTTGGGTCCAGATTCGTAGGAATCTTCTAAGTTCTTTTGAGTACAGTGTAATAAAGGCTTGCATTTTTTAAGTTAATTCTAGATATAGTTGCTCAAGTCGGTTAGTTTTGGGCTTGATGGATTCAAATGTGAAATTTTCTGCCAAGCTTTCTTTTAAAAACTGATTCAGGCTTTGATTTTTATTAATTTGAACTTGAAATTCATTTTTGTTTTCAGTTTTGCTTAACTTATAGTTTTTAAGAGATTGAGGTTTGAAATTTTGTGATTCAAACAAATAAATTTGCGTTGAAAGATCATTTAAAACTTTTTCTTTTTTTCCAGAAATTATAATTTCACCTTCTTTAATAATTGATATTTTATCACATAAAAGTTCGGCTTCTTCTAAATAGTGAGTTGTAAGTAAGATTGTAACTCCCTTTTTGTTTAAATCAGTTAGGAATTCATACATTTCATGACGAAGTTTAACATCCACCCCTGCTGTTGGTTCATCTAAGATTAGGATTTTTGGATCATGAACTAAACTTCTAGCTATCATTAATCTTCGTTTCATTCCTCCTGATAATGTTCTAGAAATTTGATCTCTTTTATCGTACAAAGACAGGGATTTTAAAATTTCATGAGTTTTTTCAGTAGCTTGCTTTTTATTTAATCCATAAAATCCAGCTTGCTGAATCACTATATCTTCTACTTTTTCAAAAATATTAAAGTTCATTTCTTGTGGAACCACTCCAATTAATTTTTTAGCTTGATTGAAATTCTTTTCAATATCAATTCCTGCAATTTTAACTGTTCCAGATGTCTTTTTAACTAAATCTGTAAGAATTCCAATGGTTGTGGTTTTTCCAGCTCCATTGCTTCCTAAAAGAGCATGAAAGTCGCCTTCTTGAATCTCTAAATCAATGCCTTTTAAGGCTTGGACTTTATTTGTATATACTTTTCTTAAATTTTGAATTTTAATTGATGACATTATTTTTTATTAATTCGAATTTGAGTTGGGAAAGGGATTTCAATTTTTTCTTTTTCAAATAACTCTAAAATTGCGATATTAAAATCGTTTTTTAGTTGATTGAATTCTTTAATATCTGGAGTTTTGTATTTAACAAAGATTGAATAGTCCAAAGAAAAATCATTTAATTTATCCAATGAACAATTTAAAACTTCTATTTTTTCGTTAATCTTTGATAGACCAATAATTAATTCGGGAATTTTTTTAAGTTTTTTAGTTGGAGTGTCATATGAAACTCCTACAGTTGTTATAATTTTTCTCTCTTTAATTCTACCAAGGTTTTCAATTGGAAGGTTTGCAATATCTTTATTAGAAATAAGAATATCACTTCCTAAAATTGTTTTAATGACTGTTGTTTTAAGTCCGATTTTCGAAACCGTACCGTAATTTCCGTTGATATGAATAAAGTCTCCAATGTTAAAAGGTTTATCTAGATAAATTGCTACCGATGCGAAGATATCTGCTAGAATATTTTGCACAGCTAAGGCTGCTGCTACCCCTGAAATCCCTAGACCTGCAATAAGAGTTGAAACATTTACACCAAAATTATCTAAGATTAATATTAATCCAATAGCATAAACAATTACTTCTAATACTTTTTCAAATGCTATATACAGTGTTTTGGCTGATTTATTGTTTTCAAATTTGCTGGCAATGAATTTTCTTAAAATATGATTTAAGATTTTTGAGGCTTCAAATGTTAATATTAATATAATTAAAAGATTGGCGTATTTTTGAATTTGTCCTGGTATGACTAAAAGATTCATAGAAATAATTGTAGAAATCACAAAAACAGTACTGCTTTTAAGTTTGGCTAGTACGTCAAATGCAACATCGTCGACTATACTTTTGGTTCTTTTATAAATCATTTTTAGATTTTTTAGCACAAAAGCCTTTGTTAGGATTAGGGCTAAAAACAAACCGATGTTCGTGATAATAAAGTAAGCAATTGCTTGGTTTGTGTTTTGACTTAGAAATTCAGTAAACATAATTTGAAGTTATTTAAACACATTATAATTTACTTATAATTTAAATCAAATTTCATTAACAAAAAAACTACTTATGATAAGTAGTTTTGTTTGGTTGGGGTGGAAGGATTCGAACCCTCGAATACCTGGACCAAAACCAGGCGCCTTAGGCCACTTGGCGACACCCCATCGAATTTGTAAAATTATTATATTAATTCAGTTTTTTAAAGTCAAGTTTTTTTAATTTTTCTAAAATTTCGCTATAATAAAAAAAACTTAATTTATTTATTATGCAAGGATTAAATTCCAAGGAAGTTTCAAGAAGACTTAAGATCTATGGTTTAAATGAAATTCCTAAAAAGAAAGATTTTAAAATTCTAAGAATTCTCTTTGATCAGTTAAAATCTTACTTAGTACTGATTTTAGTATTAGCAGGTGGAGTTTCTTTTATTATTGGCCATCCTAAGGATGCTATAGCTATTTTGATAGTAGTTGTTATTAATACTGTTGTGGGTTTCATTCAAGAATTCAAGGCTGAGAAAGCTGTAGAATCACTTAAGAGTATGATAAAATCAAAAGCTGTGGTGATTAGAGATGGTATAAAAAAGGAGATTGAAACTAAATACTTGGTTCCAGGAGATGTTTTGTATTTAAGCGAAGGAGATAAAATCCCTGCAGATTGCAAACTTTTAAGTGTTTATAATCTAAAAGTAGATGAAGCTGTATTAACTGGAGAATCTAATCCCGTTACTAAAGATATTAAATTCGATGATTTATCTAGAACTTTCAAGGGCACCTTAGTTGTCTCAGGGAATGGATATGCTGAGGTTTTTGCGACCGGTAAAGACACTGAATTTGGAAAAATTGTAAATCTATTAAACGAAACTCAAGACGACCCATCCCCTTTAGATATTCAAATTGATAAGCTTTCAAAGAAACTTGGCTTTATTGTTTTATCTCTTATATCTTTAGTTTTTTTACTTGGTTATCTTAAAGACTTTAAAGTTATTGATTTGTTTATGACTTCTGTGAGTTTAGGAGTATCTGCAATTCCAGAAGGTTTACCTGTAATCTTAACCTTAACTTTAGCTTTTGGAGTACAGGCTTTGAGTCGTAAAAAAGCTATTGTAAGAAAATTAAAATCAGTTGAGACCTTAGGCGCAACAACTGTAATTTGTACTGATAAAACTGGGACGCTGACTAAAAACGAAATGATGGTTACTAATGCTTTTACCTTTTCTAAAGATTTAGAAATTCCAGGTGAGGGTTACAATTTCAAGAATTTTAAACTTAAAACCTCCAATAAAGATTTACATTCTTTATTGCAAATTTGTAATGCCTGTAATAACTCCCAGGTTGTACCAAATATTTTAGGTGATCCAACCGAAATTGCCTTAAAGGTTCTATCAGCAAAATATGATCTACCAGAACAATTAAAAATTGTTGATGAAATGGCTTTTTCATCTAGTAGAAAAATGATGTCGGTTTTTGACGGAAAAAAAGTTTACACTAAAGGTGCTCTTGAAATGTTAATTAAAAAGTGTTCGCATGTTTTAGTTAATGGGAAAGAAGTTGCAATTGATTCAAATTACAGAAAAATTATCCAAAATAAATCTGTAGATTATTCGAATAATGCACTTAGAGTATTAGCTCTTGCATATAAAAAAGCTGACTCAATTACTGAAGAAGATTTAGTTTTAGTTGGTTTAGTTGCTATGATTGATCCACCTAGATTAAGTGTTAAACAATCTTTAGCTGATGTTAGAAAAGCTTCAATTGATGTAAAAGTTATTACCGGAGATAACTTGGAAACCGCCCTAAGTGTTGCTAGGAAAATTGGTTTTGTAAATCCAAAAGGTTTAACTGGTGATAAAATTGATAAAATGAAAGATTACGAGTTAAAAAAAGCTTTAAAAGAATTTGATATTTTTGCCAGAACCTCTCCAAAACATAAGTTTAGACTTGTAAGTCTGCTCCAGTCTATGGGTGAAGTTGTGGCTGTCTCAGGAGACGGAGTAAATGATGCTCCAGCACTTAAAAAAGCTGATGTTGGGGTTGCTATGGGTATTAAAGGAACGGAAGCTACTAAGGAAGTGGCTGATATTGTGCTTCAAGATGATAATTTCTCTACTATTGTGAATGCAATTTTTGAAGGTCGTAAAATATATAAAAATATTATTTCCTTTTTGAAATTCTTGCTCTCTGCTAATTTTGATACTATTGCGGCTGTATCTATTTTGACTTTAATGGGTTTTCCTCTTCCTATCATTCCCTTGCAAGTTCTATTTATTAACCTAGTAACAGATGCCTTTCCAGCTTTAGCCTTGGGTCAAACTGTAAGAGATAAATCTATAATGAATGAAAAACCTCACGCTACCAATGAGTCTTTACTGTCGAAATTTGGTAAATTTATATCAATTGCTGTTTTCCTTCAGATATTTGCCAATTTAGCTGTTTACTTCTATGGACTAAAAATCGATCAATCTATTTTTGGAGCAAGCTTTGATATGAACTCGCAAAGTTTAGCCAGAACTATGGTATTTACGCAAATTGTGATGTTTGAATTAATGCTGGTTTATGTTTGTAAGTTTGATTTTGTTCCAAAAATTAAACAAATGTTCGATAACTTCTGGTTAAATGTTTCGGTTGTATTTTCATTCTGTATTCAATTATTTGCGATTTACAATCCAGTAATGCAAGAATACCTAAAGACTACTCCTTTAAACTTAACTCAGTGGGCAATGATATTATTGCTTGCTAGTACTGCCTTTTTAGTTCAGCCACTTGTTGCATGGACCAATAAGTTGCAAACCAAAACCTCATAAAATTTAATTATAAAAAAAGGACCTTGATTGGTCCTTTTTAATTTAATCTTTTAAAATTTAATCTTTTTTAAGTACAGCTAGGAATGCTTCTTGTGGAACTGTTACGTTTCCAAGCATTTTTAATCTTTTCTTACCTTTCTTCTGTTTCTTTAAAAGTTTGTCTTTTCTTGTTCTATCCCCTCCGTAGAGTTTAGCGGTTACATCTTTTCTTAGAGCTGAGATTGTTTCTCTTGCAATTACTCTTGAGCCTATTGCTGCTTGTAGAGCGATTTCAAATTGAGCTCTTGGAATTAGTTTCTTTAGCTTTTTAACAAGCTTAGATCCAAAATTTTGAGCTTCTGTTCTGTGTATTACACATGAAAAGGCATCAATTTTTGAACCAGCAATTAAAATGTCTAATTTTACTAAGTTTTCTATTCTAAATTCAAGGAAATCATAACTAAAAGACGCGTAACCTGAAGTAACTGTTTTAAGTCTGTCGTAAAAATCCACAACGATGTTTGCAAGCGGAAGTTCATTTACAATCATTACTCTATCTTTTGCTAAATATTGGATATCTTTTTGAATACCTCTTTTATCTTGGCAGAGCTCTAAAACTGCACCTACGTAGTCGTTTGGAACTAAAATTTCAGCTTTTACCCATGGCTCTAAAACTGCTTCAATTCTAGCTGGATCAGGAAGTAGTGAAGGGTTTGAAATAGTCTCTTGAGTGTTATTTGAAAGATTTACTTTGTATGACACAGAAGGAGCTGTAACAATTAGATCTAAGTCAAATTCTCTTTCTAATCTTTCTTGTACGATATCTAAATGCAGAAGTCCTAAAAACCCACATCTAAATCCATTTCCAAGTGCGGTTGATTGTTCAGGTTCGTAAGTTACAGCACTATCGTTTAAACTTAATTTTTCAAGAGCGGTTCTAAGTAATGGATAATCTGATGCTTCGGTACAAAATACTGATGCAAATACAAAAGGTTTAACTTTTTCATACCCACTTAAGGCTTCTGCTTTTTCCATAGGGAATTTCTCTTTGTTTTGAGTTTTATAAATAGTATCACCAACTCTGGCTTCACCTACAGACTTAAATCCAGTAACAATGTAGCCAACTTCACCTTCTTTAAGACTCTCACTTGGCTCGTATTTGGGTTTAAAGTAACCAACTTCTAGAGCTTCGAAGTCTGAGATGGTGTTTAAAAGTCTTAGTTTGTCTTTTTTGTTTATTTGACCTTGGAATACTCTTACAAAAACTACAACCCCTTTGTAAGGATCGTAAGTTGAATCAAATACTAATGCTTTTGTCTCTTCGTTTTCAGGTTTTTTTGGAGGAGCTGGAATGTCTTTTATTACTTGCTGAATTAATTGTTCCACATTAGTACCCATTTTAGCTGAAACTTGAAGGATTTCATCTTTATCACATCCAAGTAAATTTGCAATTTCATCTCCAACTTTATCTGGATTTGCCGCTGGTAGATCTATTTTATTTAATACAGGTATTATTGTTAGATCGTGTTCTAATGCCATATAAACATTTGCAAGAGTTTGGGCTTCGATTCCTTGAGAAGCATCAACCACTAAAATCGCACCTTCACAGGCAGCTAAAGATCTTGATACCTCATATGAAAAATCTACATGTCCAGGGGTGTCAATTAGATTTAGAATGTAATTTTCATTATTCATTTCATACTCCATCCTCACAGGTTGGAGTTTAATTGTAATTCCTCTTTCTTGTTCGATATCCATTGTGTCTAACATTTGTGTATGTTTCATTTCATACTTTGAGAGAGTTGAAGTGATTTCTAGCATACGATCTGAAAGTGTAGACTTACCATGATCGATATGCGCAATAATACAGAAATTTCGAATGTTTTTATTCATAGTTTTTTTCTTAATTTAAACTAAATTCTCAAAATTTGCAATTTGCTTTTTAGATAATTATAATTTTAAAAATTGAATCCTTTTTATGAATAAATTTTCTTCTGATATATTGAATCTTCAAAAGCCTTTTGCCTCTGGTGCAGAACATAATGTATGCCTGTTGGAAGGTGAATCTAAAAATAATTGTCAGTATGTATATAAATATCCTGATTGCTTTTGGAACTCTAACGATGCCTTAGGAATGCAGGAAAACCTAGAAATTCTTTCTGAATTAGGAATTCAAACTTTAGATACTAATATTTTAGATCCAGCTTGTATTTGCGTTAATGGTCATTTTATATCTGTTCCTTATGTTATAGAACAAGAATTTAATACCCAGCCAATTTTATCAGAATTTAACTTATCAGACCCAGTAGTTTGTAATCAGTTAAAAAAATATGTAGAGCTTTCAAATGAACTTTATTTGAGTGAAAATAAAGCTATTGATTTTTTAGGAGCGGATGCAGCTAAAGGTTTAATCAGTTATTTTTTCTCAAGAACAGAATCCTTAAAAGTATTTAATTTCAAACTAAATCCAGAAAATGAAATTCAACTTATGGATACTGGTCTATTTAATCTAGAGAAAGTACCTAGTTTATTTAAATCTGCAATCCATTTCATTATTCAAATACAACATTATTTAATTTATAAAGTTTTAGAATTTAATGGTTCGTTATTTACGAAAACTCCATATATAAATATAACAAATAAAGCTATTGCTTATCCCACTTTTTTAGCAACCCGGATTTTTTATCCTTTTAAAAAAAGTTAATTTTTATAAATAATCTTGCTATAATAAATGCAAGTAAATTTATATATGAGATTTCAAGTGCCACAGAATGTTCAAAGAGAAGATACGATCTTTTTAAACGTTACATTTAAACAACTAGGAATAGTCTTACTAGGTGGTGGTGTTGCATATTCTTTATATTTAACTCTTTACCCTTTATATACAGTAATTGTGTGGGGTCCTACAGTTGGCTTTGTGATTATTATGACTTTAGTATTTGCTTTTGTGAAAATTTCGCATATGACATTTATTAATTATCTACTCCATTTGATTGAATTTTTGCTTAAGCCAAGGACTAGATTTTTTAGTCATAAAAATTTATTATATACACCAAAGTACTCAGATACTTTTGTTCATATTGATCCAAACTTAAAAAAGAAAGATTCTCGTAAAGGAGATTTATCTGACAAAAAACTAGAATCAATTTTAGATAAAATTAATGTTAAACATGGAGAATAAAGAAAAAGTAAAAAAATCCGGAAGTAATCCAAATGCTGCAACTCAGACTCATTTAAGAATATCTGAAATAAAAGATGATGTTGTTATTTTAAAAAATGGTGGTGTTCGAGCTGTTTTAGAGTGTGGTTCAATTAATTTCAACCTTAAATCTGAACATGAACAAGAAGCAATCATTGCATCTTACAGAAGTTTTTTAAATACTATAGATTTTCCTGTTCAAATAGTAATTGATTCTAAAAAAGTTGATCTAGATGAATACTTAGAGAGACTCAAGAAAAGAGCTGATAATCAAACTAATGAACTTTTAAAAAATCAAACTCTTGAGTATATCGATTATATTTCAAGGTTGTTAGATTATGTTGATATTATGGATAAAAAGTTTTATGTAGTTGTACCTTTTGAAACTTTCACCTCAAAAAAAGTCTCTATATTTACAAGATTTTTAGAAAGATTTCGGCAGGGTGATACTCGGTCATCTTTTTTAAGTAGACTTAAACAATTTGATAAACTTAAAACCGGTCTCGAATCACGTTCTGAAACAGTTATTCATAGTCTTGCAAATTGTGGATTAGAAGTTAAACGATTAAATACCCGGGAGTTAATAGAATATTTCTATGAAGCTTATAATCCTGAAATTTCAAGAAATGAATCTCTAACCGACGAAAATCTCCAGAATCTAAGCTAGTTTAATTAAAAAAGCACCCGAAGGTGCTTTTTTTTTATTCTTATGTAAGATCTTTTAGAAATTGATAAATTCTAACTAAACTTGTTGTATCTAGACTACAGTATTTTTGTAGATTAGTAATTATTGTATTTTTTTTATGGATATCATCTGAGTTTATCATTTCATACCAGTGATCTCCTACCATGCTTCCATTATCAACTTCTAATCCATTATAGCTAAGATCTTGAGTTAATATATGTCCAACTTTTTTTAATTTTGTGGTTCCTTCAAATCCTCTATCGACATAATATCCTTTTGAAAATGGGTCTCTTAAATCTAACATTCTATCGCAAATTGAATTTAATTCCCCATCAAGATCAGGATTCATATGGATTAATTGTTTTATTACAGATTTTTCAAATTGCATATACCATGAAAAGATTGAACCAATACTATCAATGTTTCTAATTAAGGATTCAGCAAAAAATCTTGAGTTACTTGGCATTGATGTTTCAATAAAATCGTGCCTTACTAAATGATTTGTTGGATATAAAATGCCAGTGGATGAAAGTATTGGAATTAATTGATATGGTTTGTGTCCAATCTCAGGTATTACTTTTGTAAAAGTTTCAAAGTCTAAAAAACTTATTGGTAAATTAGTATCAACTTGATCTAAAAACTCTTGAATTTTATCAAGTTTAATTAATGGTTGATCTTGTTTATGAGCTAAAACTACTGGGGTTTGAGTTTTAGTAAGTTTTTTATCTCCGGGATCAATGTCTTCTATATACATAATATTATCTTCTGCATATTGATCCTGTTTTTTTTGACTTAAAAATGGAAGATAAAAGATTGGAGTTTTTTCTGCATCTAAGTTAGACCAATTAGGACAGTAAGCTATATGAGGACAAATTGTATCCGCTTTATTATGATTACATTGTTTATATATAGTTGATGAAGGAATTTCTGATTGATTTAATGTGGAATGAGCAGAATTAATTTTTTCCTTAAGATTTGGTAGTTCATTTAAAACTCTATCAGTTACATCTGTAATTTCTAAAATGTGACTTGGGTTAATTTCTTGATCTGTTCTTTCAAAGTCTTTTTTAACTGTTATTACAAAGGTCTTCCCAATTTTATAAGCACTAGACTCAAATACATGCGTCTGAAATGCTAAATCAACTATGTGATCCTTCTTAACTGTAGTAGTTGATTTAACTTCATATAGAGCGTGATATCCACCATAAGAAGATCTATAATTTTCTCTCATATAATTTCTTAGTTCAAGATTAACTTCCTTTTGAGGCATTTTTGCTAAAATATCTGCACGTGCATAATTACCACTACTTTGGGCTGATGCTTGAGAGACAGCAGGTACTTTACCAAAAACTAAACTTTGAGTCTCAAGTAATCCTTTAACCCCAAAAAGTGTAGATTTTTGTATACCTTCAAACATTTGCTCTGCAATATCTTCAATCTGGTAACCTCCTTCACGACGATAATGAGATAATACACCTGAGTGTAGGGATTCATCTTTAGATCTATCTTTTAACGGGTTTTCTTGTTTATCTAGCGCTAATTTAGTTGGACATATTTGATTTCGCATCAGATCAGTTTTTGATAAAATTTTCATTTATATTGGTTAAACATAAGAATACATTTTAACAATTTGTGTAATATTCTTCAATAAAACTAAGTATACAAATAAAAAAAAGCCTATTTAAAATAATAGGCTTTCTAATAAAAAAGAAGCTTTGTCTTGGCGCCGCCCTACTTTACCGTTAAACAGTATCATCGGCGATTAGTGGCTTAACTACTGTGTTCGAGATGAGAACAGGTGTACCCCACTATCTATAAGCACCAAGACAAAACCTCTTTTCTATAAGATATAGGTTTTGTAAGATAAAAGCAATGTAATTTCACAGGTTATAAACAGTAATGCTGATTAAAGAGATTCATTGTAACCAACACATAAAATATTATGCAGTGGTTACAATGAACTTATTAAATAAGTTCAATCGCCTATTAGTACTAGTCGGCTAAACGTATCGCTACGCGTACACCGCTAGCCTATCAACCAGGTAGTCTCCCTGGAGGCTTATAGGGAAATTTAATCTTAGGTTCGGCTTCCCGCTTAGATGCCTTCAGCGGTTATCACGACCGAACATAGCTACTCTGCAATGCCGTTGACACGACAACAGATACACTAGAGGTTCGTTCACTCCGGTCCTCTCGTACTAGGAGCAAATCCCTTCAAATTTCCAATCGATCACGGAAGATAGAGGCCAAACTGTCTCACGACGTTCTGAACCCAGCTCGCGTACCGCTTTAAATGGCGAACAGCCATACCCTTGGGACCTTCTCCAGCCCCAGGATGCGACGAGCCGACATCGAGGTGCCAAACCGCGCCGTCGCTATGGACGCTTGGGCGCGATAAGCCTGTTATCCCCGGCGTAACTTTTATCCGTTGTCTCTACGACTCCCACATGTACATATCAGTTCACTTTCACCTGCTTTCGCACTTGTTCGGCTTGTAGGCCTTACAATCAAGCTACCTTATGCGAATACACTATCACTCCGATTTCCATCCGGAGTTAGGTAACCTTTGTACGCCTCCGTTACTCTTTAGGAGGCAACCGCCCCAGTTAAACTACCCATCAAACACTGTCCTCTGTATTCAAAGTTAGAGCTAGAATATGAAAAGAGTGGTATCTCAAAGATGACTCCTCCTAGACTGGCGTCTAGGTCTCATAGTCTCCCACCTATTCTGCACAATTCATATCCCGACTCAATGTCAAACTGTAGTAAAGCTGCACGGGGTCTTTTCGTCTTTCCGTGATTAATCGGCATTTTTACCGATATTGCAATTTCACCGAGTCTATGCTTGAGACAGTCTTCAGACCGTTACCCCATTCGTGCGGGTCGGAACTTACCCGACAAGGAATTTCGCTACCTTAGGACCGTTATAGTTACGGCCGCCGTTCACCAGGGCTTAGATTTGACGCGTTAACGCCGCCTCGTAACCTTCTGGCACTGGGCAGGGGTCAGCCCCTATACATCACCTTACGGTTTAGCAGAGACCTGTGTTTTTGGTAAACAGTCGCCTGAAGTCTTTCGCTGCAGCCGACGTACAAACTAAAAGAATGTACGCTGGCAAGGTTTATCCCGAAGTTACACCTGCTGTTTTGCCGAGTTCCTTAAGCATAGTTATCTCGAGCGCCTTAGTATACTCAACTCACCCACCAGTGTTGGTTTGCGGTACGGTAAGATATATATCTCACTACGAAGCTTTTCTTGGAAGTCGACTCCACCAAATTCAGGAACAAGTCCCGTCTTCATAACATCTCGCGAACTTCTACGGATTTTCCTATAGAAGCATAAGCTAAATGCTTAAACGTAAATTCATTAATACGCTTGGTTTTGCCATCTCCGTCCCTCCTTAGTTAACGCCATGTTCACTGCGTTCATTATTTTCGTCATCCGAAGAATCAGAAAAGAAAGAATTTAGATCCCATATTGTTTTGGGCGATATATACCCTGTACAGGAATATTAACCTGTTGTCCATCGATTTCGCTTTTCAGCTACACCTTAGGACCGACTAACCCTACGTTGATCACCATTGCGTAGGAAACCTTGGGCTTTCGGCGTTAAGGGTTTTCACCTTAATTAAGTTACTTATACCATCATTCTCACTTGTGCACGCTCCACAATACCTCACGATACTGCTTCAACGCTGAGCACAACGCTCCTCTACCAATCAAAAATTGATTCCACGTCTTCGGTTAATGACTTAGCCCCGTTGAATTTTAGGCGCAAAAACACTCGACCAGTGAGCTATTACGCACTCTTTAAAGGAATGGCTGCTTCTAAGCCAACCTCCTGGTTGTTTGTGTATCTTCACCTCCTTTACCACTTAGACATTATTTGGGACCTTAGACGGTGGTCTGGGCTGTTTCCCTTTCGACTATGGCACTTCGCTGTCATAGTCTGACTCCCGAGAAACACAGATGGAGTATTCGAAGTTTATCAAGGGTTGGTAGGTTGTTTACACCCCCTAGCCTTAACAGAGCTCTACCCCTCCATTGTTATTACTCGAGGCTAGCCCTAAAGCTATTTCGAGGAGAACGAGCTATCTCCTGGTTCGATAGGAATTTCACCACTACTCACAGGTCATCCCCGGAACTTGCAGCTTCCGTGGGTTCGGTCCTCCACAAAGTCTTACCTTTGCTTCAACCTGCCCATAAGTAGCTCACCAGGTTTCGCGTCTAGTGCACGAAACGTACGGGCTATTAACCCTCGCTTTCACTATGGCTCCGGCTATTACTGCCTTAACCTGCTTCATACAGCTAACTCGATGGTCCGTTCTACAAAAAGTACGATGTTAGATTTCTCCTTCATCTCTTTATCAGTATATAGTTTCAGGTTCTATTTCACTCCCCTCCCGGGGTTCTTTTCACCTTTCCCTCGCGGTACTAGTTCACTATTGATCTCTAAGCCTATTTAGCCTTGGAAGGTGGTCCTCCCAGATTCAAGCCGGATTTCACGTGTCCGACCCTACTCAGGAACATCCTAGGAAAAATTAATTATTTCGATTACGGGACTATCACCCTCTTTGGTTACTCTTTCCAGAGTATTCTTCTATAAATAACATTTCCATGTTGGAGTCCTACAACCCCTACCCGAAGGTAGGTTTGGGCTTCTCCCCGTTCGCTCGTCACTACTAAGGGAATCTCGTTTGATTTCTTGTCCACAGTTACTAAGATATTTCAATTCACTGTGTATCCACTAGTCTATGCTAGTTATACGACATTACTCGTATAAGGTTTCCCCATTCGGAAATCCCCGGTTAAGATTGTTAGCATCTAGCCGAGGCTTATCGCAGCTTACCACGTCCTTCATCGGAACTTAGAGTCGAGGCATCCACTATATACATTACGTAACTTATTTATTTAATACTTTAATCAGCACTACTACTTATAACTATTGTTATAAACTCATGTAAAATTACATTGCTTTCTATCTTTTAAAGGTCATATCAGAGGGTCTTTTCTGTCTTCCAATCTCTGAATGTGAACTCATTATATCCATATTTAAGATAAAGTCAAATATTTTTTAGACTTTTTTTATAAAATCTCTCTTTTGTTTAATCCATGGGATATTCCCTTTATTTAAACCTTGATCAGGGGTGTATCTTGGCCATAAAAACTTAAATAAGTATACAAAAAGCCTCGTTTTTGAGGCTTTTAATATCATCTATCCTAGTTGAAATTTAAATAGTTTTCCAATGGTATTCGCAAGCAAGATATCGAGGGCACCAGTTAGGTACAATATAGACAGTACAACAGATGCACAGCCTACTGTAACAAGTATGGTTATAGTACCTCCTTGACCCAATACTCGTTCAGCCCAGGAGTTTTTACCGGTGAAGCGATATACGGACTCTCTATATCGAATTAGCATCATGCCAGCAGTAATACCTGTTAGTGCAATTAAAATTTTTTTCATATTTCTTTTTTCTTTAGAATGATACGATTTTTTCAATGTTGGCTCCTATAGAGTTCAATTTTTGAGCAACGCTCTCATAACCACGACTAATTGAGTACACGTTTCTTAACTCAGACTCACCGTTCGCAATTAATTTTGCAAGCATTAGTATTGCAGCTGGTCTTAATGCTGGCGGGCATGTTAATTTACCTGGCTTAAATTTAGTTGCACCGGTTACGTATGATCTGTGAATATCTGCTCTAATTACATCCGCCCCTAAGCTATTAAGCATTTGATAGTATTCCGACCTAACTTCATATGGCCAATCATGAATCAAGGTTCTTCCTTTTGACTGAGTTGCAATTAGCACGAAGAAAGGTAAATTATCCATGTTTAACCCAGGATATGGCCTGCACTCTATCTTGTCTTCCAGCGCAGTTAATTCACTTGGGAACAACTTGATATCAACAAGCTCAACATGGTTGTTTTGACCTTTGTATTTTTCTACAATTTCATATTTTAAGCCCATCTGCTTTAACTTATACAGCTCAAGCTCCAAAAATTCGATTGGGCATCTCCTTATAAGTAATTCGGACTTCGTGATGATTGCAGCAGTAATGTAGAACATGCACTCGATAGGATCTTCGGAGATAGTGTATTCAACTCTTTTTGCAATCTCTTTTGCGCCATGTATTTTTATCGTGGTTGTTTTATTTCCCTCGATACTTACTCCTAACTTTTGTAGAAAACAGATTAGATCCTGAACCATATAGTTAGCAGAACAGTATTTAACTACGGTTTGTCTATCAAGCCTTGCTGCTCTTAGTAGAATCTGCTCGGTAACTGTATCGCCAGACTCATATAGTATTACCTCATCTTGAATTTCACCTTTTACTCTTGATATATAAGCATCGGGCTTAACCTCTACTTGCACCCCTAACTCTCCAAGACCTAGGAAATGTGGGTTGCTTGTTCTTTTACCTAAATTGCATCCTCCTGTTGTTGGGTAATTGAACTCAGGCACGAAATGACTTAATACTCCAAGTAACAACATACCACTACGAGTTTTCTTTGCAGATTCAATATTTAAATTTTCTGTAGAAAATGATTTTGGTGTCTTTATCTCTATGGACTTTTGATTGAACCATTTGACGTTTACTCCGATTGATTCTATTACTTCTATTATCCTCTCAACCTCTGCAATATGTGGAACGTTATGCAAGATGGTCGTGCCTTTGTTCAATAAGCTTGCACATAAAATTGCAACAGCTCCGTTTTTAGATGAGTTAATTGAAATTTCACCGCTAAGCTTGGTATTACCCTGGATTTTAAAGTTTAATTCTCCTTTGGATAGCGTTATAATATCTTTCTTTAAAACATTACTAACTTTACTTAAGGTATCAGTTGTGAAGTTCTGTTCGCCTTTTTCCATTCTTGCGACTGCTGATTGACTTGTGTTTAATAATTTTGCCAACTCCGACTGGGTAAAACCTCTAGATTCTCTTGCTTTAGTAATAATTCTTCCTATTTTTTCTGTTACCGTGTTACTCATTTATACTTTAGGTTAATTTTCTATAAAAATATATCACATATGATATGAGTCAGCAAGTTTTTTTAAAAAAAAAGACTTGATTTTTTTTCACAAGAGGTTAAAATAAATTTACTTTCATATGAAAGCTATGTGGGGCATTAGCTCAGTTGGCTAGAGCGCCTGCTTTGCACGCAGGAGGTCATCGGTTCGACTCCGATATGCTCCACCACATACCCTTTGGGTGATTAGCTCAGCTGGTTAGAGCGCGTCACTGATAATGACGAGGTCGGAGGTTCAAGTCCTCCATCGCCCACCACTTCAATAAGAGTGGTTTTTTTTATCATAAATAATGCAAGTATAATTCTCCCTAATCTTGCTTTAATAACTCTCTTTGCTTAAACTTTAAATTGTTTTACTTCTCTATTCTTCGATGTACCTTCTGCTACAGCCAAAGAATTTTTTTATTTTTAAAAAGCACCTTGCGGTGCTTGTTTTTATTTTAAATTGTAGCTAGGCTGATATTATCTTTTTTTGGAATCTTATATCCTGTAAATCCTCTTCTTTCATCTAACATGTTAGCTAATGATTCCTTTAGTAATTCTTCAGTACCACCATCTAACACAACCTGTCTTAAATCACCCTCTTTTAATAAATCAGATTTACCAAAAAGCTTTCTTGGGTTTATTTTTGAAATTAACTTTTTTATTATTTTAGATAAATTTAACTTTTTATCTATATCAATTATTGAATCTGAATCCAGAATTGAATCTATTCCTTTTACATTTATAAGATTTGGATTTGACTCTAAATACTCACTTATAATATTTTTTATGGAACCATACAAAAAGACTTGTCCTATTTGATCATAAGTCATTTGATCGGTAACGCCATCTGTAACCGTTAATAAGAATTCATTTTGTTTCTGGTCTACAATTTTTAGGTTGCAATTAGACACACTAACATTTCCCATTGCTCCTTTGACTACTATTTGTTTTCCTTTTTTAAATTTCGCTTCATCTTGTAAATAACCTTGCGCTGCTCTAATTAGTCCTTTTAATTGAGGGTAACTAGAACATAAAACATTGAAAAAATCTTGAGTTGACGCTGAAGTATTTATCGATGGAAACTCCAATCTCAGTTGACTTACAAAATCTTGAAAACTTAGGTCACTAAATCTTACAGGATTTTGAATTCCTAAAGCCTCAAGCGTATAACCAAATAATGTATCTAAATAAGAACTCGTAAGACTTTCAACATCTCCTAATAGGTTTAACTTAATAACTTCCGAATCACCTAATGTAAATACTAATTTTTTACCATTAGAATTACTGAAAACTGCAGCTAAAGTTGAACCAGATTCCGAGTATTTAAAAGGGTCTTTCTCTTTTTTTTCTATAAAGACCTGATTTATTTCATTCAATGCAATATTTACTTTTGCTAAAGCTTCTGCTTCATTCTTGCAGCTATAAAGCTTTGGACTAAACTCTGAAACCTGTTCAGCCAACTCCTTTGCTACTTCATCTGATAAATCACCACTTCCAATCCCATCACAAACAATTACACATGAGTTGGTGATGTAAATGTAATCCTGGTTACTGTGCTTTCTAACCCCTTCTTTTTCTACACCTATCGAAGAATATGATGAGGCTGGGATTGTCACACTAGACGTAATACGTTCTGTTAAATTTGGATTTTCAGAAATGAATTCTTCTACAGGATCTATAAAGTCAATTTCATGAAACGGAATCTCTTCTATATCTTCTGATGCTGATAAAGTATCCTGAAGGCTTAAATTAAAAGAATTAACAATTCTTCCTTCAATAGTATTCGCCTTGGTGTCTAATAATGATGGTTTTAATAGATCGATAATTTGATTACTTGCGTTACTAGTTTCAGAACCTGCAGACTTAGATTTTACTTCGTTAAGATTTGACATAGTTATGTGAATTTATTTTGATAATATTATACTTTTATTTTTAATTTGTCAAGTGTTTGCTATTTAATGTTATATTGTTATAATTAATAAAATTATAAAACACAATGGATATTTTAGAAAAATTAAAACTAAGAATTGAATTTGAAAAAGTTCAGTCCTGTCTTTTTTATAAAGAGGGAGAATTAAATGTAAATTTATTAAGAACTTATACAACTGATACAATTAATCATTTATTACTTAATTACAATGAAGATCATGAATTTGTACAAATTTTAAATAAGGTGAAATTTGATCTCGATAGATCTACTCGAATAATCTGTTTAGATTTTCCAGCAAATGAAACAGAACGTGATACAGTAGTTGACTTTATATTTGACGAAAATACACTAGTTGGATCAGACGATATATTTGATACTCTTTGCGAATTTGACTTATTTGATGATACATTACCTGGAATAAACCAATCTGATATAGAACGAATTACTACTGAAAATCATGAAAAAGTCTTTTGTCATATTGGATATAAAGTTGAAGACACAGAAGTTCTGTGTAAATCAGAAAATCAAGATTTTATTTCATCATCAACAAACTATTTAATTGTTTGTGATGGTGTGGGTAGTGGTATTAACTCTAAAGATATATCAGCATTTATTGGAAATCAATTTTCAAAGTTCATAGAAAGTTTTCATGTTAATCTAAAATCAATTAATGAGTTTTCGAGATCTTCATTTATACAGCAGGGCGTATATCTATTAAATCAACAACTTGTTAATTTAATGAAAAGTAATGAGTTTAACGATGGTAATTCAGGCACAACTATGTCTAGTGCAATTAAAATTGGCACAAACGCATATCATATTTGTTCAATTGGTGATTCCCCTGTATATCTTTTTGATTTATTTAAAGGATTTTACAAATTAAATTCGGATGATACTTTAATTTCTAAGCTACAAAAAAAGGGGTTTTTTCACAAATCCCCTTTGGAAAATGATCTTACTATTTCTTTTTTAAGATCAATGTGGCTAAACAAAAGTGATGAAAATTTATACTCGATGGCAAATCAGTGTATTGTAAAATCATTTGGTTTCAAACCCGATGCTGTAACTTTTTCAAATAGTAACAATCAGACACTTCAAGTTGAAAATTCATCTGGAATTATTATTTGCTCAGATGGAATCTCAGATCAATTCGAAGATGAAACATTCTACAATCTTATACTACTAGGCGGAATAAAAGAAATGATCACAGAGTATAATTTAATCTTATACGCAGAATTTTTTAATTACTCTGATATGTTTATACGAGATATTCTAAATAGAAATATTTTAGATTTTACTAATATTTCAGATATAAAAAGAATTTACGATAAAATCTCATCGAGACTTTTTTTAACTTACGGATTCCAAATTAAAAATGTAGTTTTTAAAGGAGCAATTAAAGAGGTTTCAAAAGAAGCTTTATTAGTAATGCAAAACAAGAGATTAACCACTCAAAATAAACCATATCCAGGTTTTAAAAAGCCTAAATCAGATAATATTGCAATAGGATACTTAATTTAAAAAATAGCTAATTTAAAAATTAGCTTTCATTTAATAAGTAAATTTTTATTTATATTTTAAAAATACAAAAAAACACATTTTTATAATGTGTTTTTTATAACAAATAGAATTCAACAGAGAATACATGCACTCAATATTAAACGAAGTAAAACTTCGCTCAATCATACCTACAAGACTGTTACCAGTCTACGGCATCTCCTATATATAGAAAGGAGGTATTCCATCCGCAGGTTCTCCTACGGATACCTTGTTACGACTTAGTGCCAATCAGTGGTTTCACCTTAGGCCCTCTGAATCGAGGGACTTTGGGCGCCCCCACCTTTCATCACTTGACGGGCGGTGAGTACAAGACCCAGGAACAAATTCACCGCACCATGGCTGATATGCGGTTACTAGCGATTCCAACTTCATGTAGTCGAGTTGCAGACTACAATCCGAACTTAGATATGCTTTAAGGGATTGGCTTAGGATCACTCCTTTGCTGCCCGCTGTACATACCATTGTAGCACCTTTGTAGCCCTAGGCATAAGGGCCATGCTGATCTGACTTCGACCTAACCTTCCTCCGATTTGTAACCGGCAGTCTCGCATGAGAAAATACAACATGCGACTAGGGTTGCGCTCGTTTACGGACTTAACCGAACACCTCAAGGCACGAGCTGACGACGACCATGCAGCGCCTGTCACCACAGTTCCAAAAGGCACTTTTCTGTTTCCAAAAAATTCTGTGGGATGTCAAGCCTAGGTAAGGTTCCCCGCTTATTATCGAATTAAACAAGATGCTCCACCGCTTGTGTGGGTCCCCGTCTATTCCTTTGAGTTTTAATCTTGCGACCGTACTCCCCAGGCGGGATACTTAACGCGTTAGCTTAGGCACCAGGTCGATTGAGTAACCTGACACCGAGTATCCATCGTTTACGGCGTGGACTACCAGGGTATCTAATCCTGTTTGCTCCCCACGCTTTCGTCTCTGAGCGTCAGAACTTGTCCAGTTAGCTGCTTTCGCTTTTGGTATTCCTCTACATATCTACGGATTTAACCCCTACATGTAGAATTCTACTAACCTCTCCAAGCCTCTAGACAACCAGTATGTGATACGACGCAACAGTTGAGCTGTTGTCTTTAATATTACACTTAATTGTCCGCCTACAGACGCTTTACGCCCAATAATTCCGGATAACGCTTGCACCCTCCGTATTACCGCGGCTGCTGGCACGGAGTTAGCCGGTGCTTATTCCTAAGGTACAGTCATAATTCTTCCCTCAGAAAAGGTCTTTACACACCGAAATGCTTCATCGACCACGCGGTGTTGCTCCATCAGGCTTTCGCCCATTGTGGAATATTCCCTACTGCTGCCTCCCGTAGGAGTATGGACCGTGTCTCAGTTCCATCGCGACTGATCATCCTCTCAGACCAGTTACCCGTCATAGCCTTGGTAAGCCATTACCTTACCAACAAGCTGATAGGACGCAGGCCCCTCCCGAACCGAAAAATCTTTACCCTTTCGGGACTATCCGGTATTAGACACCGTTTCCAGTGCTTATCCCTGAGTTCGGGGCAGGTTCCAACGTGTTACTCGCTCGTCCGCCACTAGAATCCGAAGATTCCCGTTCGACTTGCATGTATTAGACACACCGCCAGCGTTAATCCTGAGCCAGGATCAAACTCTCCATTAGAAAGATTTGAAGCTCTGTTCAAAAATAAAAAATTTTATATAAAATTTTTAAAAAAAATTATTGAGTATAATTGCAAGATTCTCTGCTGAATTCTATCTGTTAAAGGTCTTCTGTTCGTCTCTGAATGTAAACCTATTCTATCAAGCATTTTATTAAAGTCAACACTTTTTTAGACTTTTTTTATATTTTTTTTCGTAGAATCTATTATTCCTTATACTAAAGGCATTTTCGTTTTTTCAGTACTTCTGACATGTTGTTTTTTTTAATATATAATTATCTTTTGGCAATCTTTAAGCCTGAAAATCGTGACATTCTCGAAGTATCATGCTATAATAAATGATAATAATCTAAACACTTAATAATATGAATTCACGCACTCCTGAATCACAATCTAACTCCCATGAAGACTCTATAGACTCAAGAGAGTCCGCAGGGCCAAGAATTAAAGAGTTCAATAACACTCTCAATCCAACACTGTCCGGTAGGGTTGTATTAAAGGCTGGACTTTCTATGACGGCAGAAAGTATGATGGACGGATTAAATCTAAAATCTCAACTTTCTAGATTTTCATCTGTGCTTGACGGTAAATATACTGTAAATAATTTAACCGCTACTTTAAATCAAGATGTGACACTTGATATAAACCCTCCTTTAAGTCTTTCAGGTGTAAGATTATCCGGAGGGGTAGAAATTCCAAACCAAAGTAACGCACAAATAAAGACTTCTGAATTAGTTGAAAATCCTGATGGTACTTCAACTATGGTTCAATCAATAGACTCGCTACAAGGAACTCAGACAACCGAACAAAACCTAACGCCTGAACAAGTTGCAATACAAAAAGCAGAAGAGGCTCAAAATCAATCGAGAGACTCCAGGGAAGATTTAGCACATAATATAATGTCGGATATATCCGAAATATTTTCAAGCGACCAAAACTTACTTCAGAAACTGTCTGCTATTATCACTCTAATATTAGATAAATTGATGGGAGGAAGTAATAATCCAACAAACTCAAGCTTGAACTCAAATTTAGAAGTTTCTGAGCAGGAATCTCAAGAGAGTCAAGAAGAAGTTACTCAGACAGTACGTGAGGAATTCAATCTGAATCAACATCAACAAAAATCAGTCTTTGATTTAAGAATGAATCCTTTTTCTGAAAACAAAGCATCTGATTTATCAAGCTACCTTACTTATCAAGCCGAAGGAGAAGCTACTAAAAATCGACTTATAATAAGACCTGAATCATCTACGCTGAATATACCGAGTGGATTTGAGACTAAAACTTTGGAAAACTATGAGTCGGAATTACAATCTGCTGACGCTAATACTTTTACAAATAATTTAAAACAACCGCTGGCGATTGAAAGTAAAGCTACCAACCCTGGATTTGTTTCTTTAGTATCTGTAATGCAAAATTTCTTGAAGACTCAGGAAAGCAATTCGTCTAAGAGATCTGAAATTGCAAACAACATAAGGAGTCAATACATACAAGAAGGTAATCCAAATTCAGCGATTGCAAGTAAGTTTTTAGACACTTTTCCAACTTCTGGATAATATATAGATAAAATCTTATTTTTATTTTAAGTTAAGTGAGTTATAATTTTAGGGAAATCTAACCTAAATTTATGCTCACTTCTTTTTATAATGGTGACAGTCAAGATATTACAAATACAATTTTGACCCCAACAGTAATTGAAAAAGTTGCTGGAGGCGAAAGAGCCTACGATATATACTCTAGATTATTAAAGGATAGAATTATAATCCTAGGATCACAAGTAAACCCTCAGGTAGCCAATTCAATTATTTCTCAATTGTTATTCTTAGAGAGAGAAGATTCTAAAAAAGATATCACTCTATATATACAGTCTCCTGGTGGACATGTAACAGCCGGTCTTGCAATCTACGATACTATGCAATTAATTAAGCCTGATGTTATCACTATATGCCTAGGAATTGCAGCTTCTATGGGTGCTGTCCTTTTATGTGCAGGTACTAAAGGTAAAAGATACTGCCTTCCAAATGCTGAAGTGATGATTCATCAGCCACTTGGAGGAATCCAGGGGCAAGCTTCGGATATTGAAATCCATGCTAACCACATTATTAAAACCAAAGAAAGACTTAATAAAATTATTTCTGATCATACTGGAACTAAATATGATCAAGTTTGCAAAGATACAGACAGGGATAATTTCTTATCAGCTGAACAAGCTCTAAAATATGGATTGGTTGATCAAATTATAACTAAAAGATAATTCTAATTACACCATAAAACTTGACTTCTATAAATTAGCACTCTATACTCTAGAGTGCTAATTTAATTTTTACATATGAATTTCTTTGATTTAAACGGGGCCTTCTATGATGACTTCTTCCAAAACAACCCCCGTACAAATTCTCAAGCAAGATTCTTTTCAAAATTCACATCAAATGCCAAACAAATTATTCTAGATGCATTTGAAATTTCTAAAAACAAAAATTCCAATCAAACTACGGTTGATCATTTATTTGTAGCTTTGTTGAAATTTGAAAAATCAGAACTGAACTTATATTTATCTAATAATGGTGTTGATATCAACTCAATTCTTAGCCAGGCTGCCAAATCCATTCCGGTTAGATCTGAAACGGTAAATCCTAAAAATATTAATTTAGGTCCAGAGATCTCTAGGCACTTAAATTCTATATTTAAATATGCTATGGCAAAAGTAGATGTGAAATTTTTAAGTCAAATTTGTTTAAATTCTAAATCTGAATTTATTCAATCTTTAATAGGATCATCTTCAAAGCAATCCAACAATCATAATTCACAAGATGAAAGTCAGACTGATATTTCTAGCTTTGGCACTGATCTATCTAAGTTAGCTGAAGAAAATAAATTAAACCCAGTAATTGGTAGAGATGAAGAAATTGACAGAGTTATAGAGATTTTATCTAGGAAGTCAAAGAACAACCCCCTTTTACTTGGAGAGCCTGGAGTTGGAAAAACTGCCATTGCTGAAGGTTTAGCTGATAAAATCAATAAAGGTCAGGTTCCAGAAAAACTTAAAAACAAAAGAATTTTTGCTTTGGATGTTAATAGTTTAGTCAGTGGGACTAAATATAGAGGTTCTTTTGAAGAAAATATTAAAAAACTTATTGATAAGCTAAAAGACTCCAAAGGGGAATTAATTTTATTTATTGATGAAATCCATACAATTGTTGGAGCTGGAGGGCAAGAAGGACAACTTGATGTGGCTAATATTTTAAAGCCAGCTTTAGCTAGAGGTGATTTTGCTACGATTGGTGCTACCACTCAAAAGGAATTTAAAAAGTATTTTGCAAATGATGCAGCTCTAGAAAGAAGGTTTCAACCGGTTACCGTAAATGAACCAAGTATAGAGCAATCTATTGAAATTCTTAATGGTTTAAAAGAAAATTATGAAAAATTTCATGGGGTTGAGATTTCTGATGAGGCAATCAAGCAGACTGTAAAGCTATCTAATAAATATATTCAAAACCGTTTCCTACCTGATAAAGCAATCGACATTATTGATGAAGCTTGTGCAAGGAAATCTTTTAATATTGAAGGCCAGGAATTGAAAACTGAACTTGATAAAGCTTTAGAGGAAGAAAATTTTGAAAAAGCTGCCGAGATTAAAACTCAATTAGCTAGAACTGCTGATTTCAAGGTTAGCGTAAACGATATTAAAGAAATTATCGAGAAAATTGCTAAAGTTCCTGTTATGGATATCAATGAAAATGAAGCTCAAAAATTTCTAGAGCTTGAATCTTTAATATCTAAAATGGTGGTTGGGCAAAGTGATGCTATTAATAAAGTCTCAGATTGTATCAGAAGATCAAAAGCTGGACTTAACGATCCTAATCAGCCAATAGGTACCTTTTTATTTTTAGGTCCTACTGGAGTTGGAAAAACAGAATTAGTGAAATCCTTGGCTACTACAATGTTTGGATCCAAAGACTCTATTATAAGATTAGATATGAGTGAATATATGGAAAGTCATAGTGTTTCAAAGATAATTGGAGCTCCAGCTGGATATGTTGGTTATGAAGAGGGTGGTAATTTAATTGAGAAAGTATCTGTGAAACCTTACAGTATTATTTTACTAGATGAACTTGAGAAGGCTCATAGAAGTGTATTAAATATTTTCCTGCAAATGATGGACGAAGGAAGGCTAACGGATTCTAAGGGTAGGACTGTAAGTTTCAAAAACACTATTATTATTGCAACTTCAAATGTAGGAGCTGAATTTATGATTGAAGATGAATCTGAAAATCAAGAGGGAAGATTTAAAGTTGATTCAGCTTTGAAAGCTGCATTTAGACCTGAGTTTTTAAATAGATTTGATGAGATTATACATTTTGCACCTTTAAATAAAGAGAATATTTTAGAGCTATGTGATATTGTTATTGAAAAATTAAATCTAAGACTAAGAGATAAAAGAATTTCAATTGAATTCACTAAAAAAGCTAAGGAATTCTTAGCCGAAATTGGGTACAACCCAGTTATGGGGGCTAGACCTTTAAATCGAGCCTTCAAAAGAGAGGTAGAATCTAAACTTGCTAATTTACTTTTGAAAGAAAAATTCGAGGGAATTATTAAGATTGATTTCGATGGAAAAGATTTAAAATTGAATAAAATAAATTCCTAATTAATTTAAATTTTGGTTTTGAAATTAAAGCATCTATAATATAGGTGTTTTAATTCATATTATGAAAAGATTTACTATTTTATTAATGAGCTGTTTTCTACTTTTTGGATGTGGTCTTTCTCCATCTGGGAACTTAGAATCAACTACCACCTACACACCAACCATTCTTCCTAGTGATCAATATTCATTTTTTGAACATAAAGAATTTAGGATTCAATATCCAGTTTCGTTTGAAACTTTGAAGCAGAATCAGCTTGAAAATAAATTTTCGAATAAAGCTTTGGTTGCATTTTTATCAAATCAAAAGTCTGAGTTTTTTACTTCAAATATAATAATCGAAGAAGTATCCCTTGGAACTTCGGTTAAGAGTGAACTTTTTGCAGAATCAATCATTGAAAATAACAAAAAACAACTTAATACTTACCAGGAATTAGATCGTAAAATTACCAGCTCTTTAGTAGAAGGAAATCCAACTACAACTATAATGATTAGATTTAATGGTAGGTTGGATTTAAGTAGTGACTTGGTGGAGTATGTGCAAGTTTATTTGACAAAGGAAAACAAAGGTTACATTGCAACATCTGCTTATGACCCTCAGGATCCTTTTTTAGAAGCCGATAAATTAATAGACTCTTTGAAAACTTTCCAATTAAATTAATCTCTTGTATTTTAATTTTGGTTTGATACAATAGATCTACATGGTGCTTAATAGCTTGCCTGGGTGGCGGAATTGGTAGACGCGCAAGACTTAAAATCTTGTTTCCTCGTGAAGTCCGGGTTCGATTCCCGGCCTAGGCACCATTTTTTTTATGCCGTGGCGGCATGGCCAAGTGGCTAAGGCAGAGGTTTGCAAAACCTTTATCGTGGGTTCGATTCCCACTGCCGCCTCCAAAAAAAGACCTTCTAATTGAAAGTCTTTTTTTTAATTTTCTAGTATTTGCTTAATTATATTCATTTCCGATTTATTTAGCTCTATGTATTGACCAGGATTTAGTTCTTCTAATTTTATACTTCCCACTTCAATTCTTTTTAGTTTATGAACTCGAAGCCCAAGTTTTCGGCACATTTTACGAATTTGACGATTTCTTCCTTCTGTAAGAGTTATCTCAAATGACCTTTGGTTTAATTTTTCAACTTCTGCTCTTTGAGTCATTACTCCGTCTATCAACATTCCTGATTGCATTCTTGAAATCTCTCCGTCTGTA
>Ga0163108_10000412_pt1 | contig 31795 bp, 23 predicted proteins | sample Fk1155metaG_FD_109644 | JGI IMG/M metagenome (GOLD analysis project Ga0163108, IMG submission 109644) | Marine microbial communities from the Central Pacific Ocean - Fk160115 155m metaG | ecosystem: Environmental > Aquatic > Marine > Oceanic > Photic zone | place: The Central Pacific Ocean...
AAGTGCAGCGAATATTCGCAGTGATCTAGGTACAGCAAATGTTGAGTTTTTGCCATTTGGTAGTTCTGTTCTTGCAGAGAAAGCAGATGTTGTTCGGAGTGAAATGTGGAAAGTTATTCTTATAATATTGGGGGCATTGTTGATGGTAGAGTTGTTTTATGGTTGGTGGATAGGTGCTCGTAGATGATGAATAATAAAAGTAAAAATATTAAAGTGATGAAGGTGGATAAAGTTATGCGCATTTACTTTTTCTGTGTTTTGAACTTTTTTGCGATTTCAGGTATTTCTCATGGGCAGATACGCATAGAGCCTCTTGAAAAGTCGAATGAAGAGCTGACTAATTCTCAATGGTTGGAAGGAGCGACCTTGAAGACTGACTCTACAGTTGATGAGTTAATGGCTAGAGCAGAACAGTTTTCGAAGCAGGGAAGATACGATCTTGCGAGTAGTCTTTGGCAGACTGTAATCGATTCGAGCAATGATTTAGTATTTAGTAATGAAGAGTGGGTTGAGAGAACTCTATCGCATCAATATGAATTGTATCGCTCAGTTTCAGGTGAGATTGAAAATGCCCTTTCGGCATTGCCTGTAGAGGGGCTTAAAGGTTATAGGCTTAACGCTGATGCCGAAGCAAAAGAGATTCTATCGTCGTATGTGGATGAAGACCGGGAAAAGGCTTTAGCTGAAGTAGTCCAAAGATATTTTTTAAGTTCCTTCGGAGATGATGCGGCTTTTGAGTTGGCATGCTTTAAATTAGATCGTTATGAGTTTCTTCCTGCGATTCGTTTGCTGGAGAAGATCATTGATGATTATCCTGATTCTGATGTTAAGAGACCTGAAGTTGTTTTAAGAATAGCAGCTTTAAATGCTCGTGTTGGAGATGTTCAGAGGTCACGAAAATTGTTGGCCGAGCTGAAGAATGATGACGATTCTCTCCTTCCTAAGGATTTAATTCGTATAGTAGAGGAGGATATTGCCAAAGTTGATCGATCAAAAGTTAGCAGAAATGTTTCAGAAAAAGTTTGGCCAATGATAATGGGAGTGCCTTCAAGGTCAGGAGTGATGCGTGATCCAGAGAGTGTGCCTGCCGAAAAGGGCGGAGCTGTGTGGATTCAGAATTATGAATTAACTGTACCTGATGGGTGGCCTGAACTTCCCACTGATACTCCTAAGGCAGCTTTAAGTGACATGAGTGATCCTTTTGCTAGAAGGAATCTTTTTGGTTCATCCATAAATGGAAATGGAAAGCTTACAAATGATCAGATTCTATCTTCGTGGAAAAAATATGGTTGGATGCCTTCAGGTCAGCTTCTTTTTGATACTGGATATGTATATTTTAAGAATGATAATCGATTAGTTTGTGCGGATTCTGAATCAGGTGAATTGAGATGGCTTGGTTTTAGGAATGAGTATCCTCAGCCTAATTTCACAAAGAATTATAGGTTTAGGCGGCCGGCTAATGCTAATAATGCTAAGAGAATTCCACGTGAAGTAAAAGAGGTTCAGTATTTCTCTGATCATGTTAACCAATCCATGTGCATTGTTGGGAATAAGATTATTACGATTCAGGGAATTCCTGTTGATTTTGTTGAGGAGGGGATAGCTAATGCTGAAGTTCCTGATCCAGTAGCTGGCAGAGCTGCGATTGTTAATCGAGCAACTACGGGGCCGCCTAGGATGCGAAAAAATAGGTTAGTGGCTTACAATTCGAGAAATGGTAAATTGCAATGGATGCGATCAGCCGTTGAAGGCGGTGGGGATATGATTAAAGGGGGTTGCTTCATTGGCGCACCAGTTCCCTATGCGAATTTACTATTAGTCCCAGTGCTGGAAGAGTCTGGAATTTATCTTACTGCTATTAACCCTGACAGTGGTGCGACTCAGTGGAGAACATTCCTTGGAGATGAACCGGAGCCTGGAGTAGCTTCGCATTCCCTTGTAATGGTTGCCGTGGATGGAGGCGAAGCCTACATGGTGACTGGATCTGGACTAGTATTTTCATTGGATGCAATTTCGGGATCGTTGAACTGGGTGGTTCGTTATCCTAGAACAGCGAAGAATAATGCAGCAAGGATGCAGCAGCTACAAAGGTTCGGAGGATTTGCAAGAGGAATGAATACTTATAATGAGTTTGATGGCTGGAGCGTAGATACAATTATTCCAGCATCTAATGCGTTAATTGTGGCTCCAAGCGATTTCAACCAGTTGATGGCATTTGATAGGCGCACCGGCAAACTTTTATGGGAGTCAGCACGTTCGCCCGGAAATGCTGGGCAAGAGGGGGGCTATATTTTAGGAGTGTTAGATGATAGGCTTTATGTTGCCGGGACTGATGTCTTAAGGTGTTATAAAGTAAGGGGAGGAAAGATGTTGTGGGAAAAAGTATTTCCGAGAGGCTATGGGCGAGGGGCGCTCACTACTGATGGTATATATGTTCCTTCAGGTTTCGATAAGGTTATAAAGTTTCGATTAAGTGATGGGGAACAAGAAAATGCAGTAGGTATCGTTCTTACGGATAATCAACCTGTTGGGAATTTGTTTTCAAACGGGAAGAGGCTTTATTCCCTTGGCTTGCGTCAAGTGTGTTCTTTAGGTGAGGCGAACGCTGAATTGGAGTCTAGTGTGGAAAAGGAATTAGATGAAAGCAAAGAGAACTAATTATTTTTAGACTTAAAGAAAACAACTGCAAATTTTTTACTAACACCATAATGATAAGAAAAACAGAGTTGCACACTAAATTGAGAGGGCGTCGTGCATTTCTAAAAACTGCAGCAGCTTCGGCTGTGATGCCATTGAGTCATGTGTCTGCGGCGAAAGAGAAGACTGCCGATGAACTCATTAATGAATCTGCTAGAAAAGCGATTGATAAAGGCCTTAGCTTTCTTTCAGGTAGACAAATTCAAAGGGGAGCAGATAAGGGTGCTTTTGGAGCATCTGGATATGCAGGCAGTGTAGGTATTTGTGGTCTCGGAGGCCTTGCTTTCATGAGCGAGGGTAGCACTCCGGGCGTTGGCCGTTTTGGGAAACAGGTAGACCTGTGTACAGAATTTTTAATGAGGCATACTGGGCCAACCGGTTACATAGCAAGAGGCTCGGGTGCGATTGGGAATATGTATGCTCACGGGTTTGCAATGCTTTGTATGTCTCAGGCTTATGGTATGTCACGTAAAAGGGAACTTGGTCAGAAGCTTAGGTCTGCAATTAAGTGTACTCTTGCAGCTCAAAATGACCAGGGTGGGTGGAGGTACCGACCGGTAAAAAGTGATGCTGACCTTTCGGTTACTGTGTGCCAAATAATGGCTCTACGAGCAGCGAGGGATTCCGGCATTAATGTTCCGGATAGCGCTCGGGAAAAGTGCATTGATTATGTTAAAAAGAGTCAAACAGCAGATGGTAGCTTTAGGTATACGATGCGCGGTGGACATACAACTTTTGCCCTTACTGCAGCGGGATGCGTCTCTCTTTTTAGTGCTGGAATTTATGATGGTCAACAGATCGAAAAGGGATTGAAGTATCTCAAGAGGCGTAAAGATAATGTGGAAAGGCACTATTTTTACTATGGACACTATTATGCTGTCCAAGCGATGTGGCATGCTGGGGGTGAATGGTGGAATGATTGGTACCCTGGCATTAGAGATAAATTAATAACATCCCAAGGTGCTAACGGTGCTTGGGGTAATTCTTCTTATGGGCAAGAATTTGCAACAGCAATGGCATGTATTATCCTTCAGATGCCCAACGACATGTTGCCTATCTTTGCTCGCTAATAATTATTTTTAAGGAACAATAAGTTGGAAATATTTTTACAGTGGATTGGGTTTGATCGAGACAGTATTCCTGAGGGGGCTGAAGTGTCTTTTCATTTTGCTAACTTACCAGAGTCTTGGGGTGTCTTTGTTTTTTCGGCAGTTGTGTTATTGATTGGATGGTTTGTTTTTAAGCTTTACCGCAAAGAGAATGATGCTTGCCCACCCTTGGCCAAGAGGGTCTTGGCTTTAATTAGAATGACCGTCTGCCTTTTTCTTTTAGTTGTTTTTTTGGAGCCTTCTTTGAGTTATACAAAATCTAGATCCTTGCGACCTGTTATTTCCTTATTGCGTGATTCTTCAGAGTCGATGAATATAAAGGATAGATATGTGGATGGGGTGTCAGCAAAGGCGGCGGCTTCAGTAATGGGGGTTACGATCGAAGGGATCAGGTCGGGTAAGCCGTCAAGGGTTGATATTGTAAATAAAATACTAAACGAGGGTGATTCAGAGTTAATTAATCAACTAAGTGAAAAAGGAAGGCTGCAGGTGCTTGACTTCTCCGACAGAGTCACTGAAGTCGATGTGCAGGAAAACAAGAGCCAGAGTGAAAATGAAAGTGATGAATCCGCGATTGAACTTAATAAAGAGCGAATAGTTTTCCCTCATCTTGAGGCCAATGGACCAGGCACTGACCTTTCAGGAGCGATCCGTGAAGCGTTAACTGAAAAATTGACTTCTGCTGTTTTAGTTTTCACTGACGGTCAACATAATGCTTCTAGTCGAGTTGATGAAGTGGTTCTTTTTTCAAAGAAACGCAATGTCCCTGTTTTTTTTATTGGTTTGGGCGATTCAGACAGACCCCAGAACATAAGCGTTACAAATCTTTATGCAGATCCTCAAGTATGGAATAACGACCCATTTCAAATACAGGCAGTTCTGAGAGCTGAGGGGGTCGGAGAAGAGTCTATCAGGGTCGATCTTGTTGAATTGATTGAATCGGATGATGGGGAAGTTATAGACAAGCTAATAGAATCCAAAGATATCGAATTAGCGTCTGAGGATGATCAGGTCAAGATAGATTTTTTACACACTCCGAAGAGTCCTGGAGCTAAGCGGTTCACAGTCCGATCAACTGTTCTTGATGATGAATCTAACAAGGACGACAATCAGCCTCCTTCGCCAGTGAGAGTGCAGGTTCTTGATGATAATGCAAGAGTGCTAATGATTTCTGGAGGACCTAGTTGGGAGTATAGAGCATTAGCGCGCCTACTTAATCGAGAAAAAATGATTAATCTTTCTTGTTGGCTTCAGAGTTTAGATGATGGGCGACTTCAGCAGGGTAATACCCCAATTGATCGGATGCCGTCGACTCGGGAGGAACTCTTTAAATATGATGTCATTGTAATGCTAGACCCAGATCCGAGGGAGTTTGATGTTGATCTTATTGCCCTTTACAAGAAATTTGTTCGCGAACATTCCGGAGGATTGCTTTACATGCCAGGGCCTGTTTTTGGTGGTAGATTTTTAACTGGCGCGCAAACGTCAGAAATTTCAGATCTTTTACCTGTTAAATTAGGAGATGTTGGAAGCATGGAGGTCGACGGGCTGCTTTCTTCTAATGATCGTGAATGGCCTTTGGCTATTGTTGCAGCAAATACAGATCAACCGATAATGCGATTTTATAATGATCCTCAACAGACGTTGACACAGTGGAAGAAGCTTCCGGGAACTTATTGGAGTTTTCCTGCGCTAGAACCAAAGCCCGCGACTCGTGTTTTGATTGAACATTCTGACCCCACTCTTCGAAGGAAAGAGGTGGCTCGTCCTTTGTTGGTTACAGGTCAGTATGGGTCAGGTAGAACAACGTATCTAGGATTTGACGGCACTTGGCGATGGCGCACGAAAGGATTGGATGCTGAATTTTTTAAAAGATTTTGGATTCAAACGACTCGTTATTTGGTTGAGGGCCGTTCATTAGCTGGTAAGCGTAGGGGAATGATAGAGACCGAGAGGTTTCGATATCAGATAGGAGATCGAATTAAAATTAATGCTCGTCTCAAAGAGCAGAATTTTGAATGGTTAATTGCCGAAGAGGTCAAAGGGCAGCTAGTCTTACCTGGCGAAGAGCCTTCAGAAATTTCGTTTGCTCCTTTAAATGGTCAGCCTGGAGTTTATGAGGCGACAATAGTAGCAGCTAAGGAGGGTTCATATAGTGTTTTTGTAGAGCTTCCCGAAGATGGAAGCGGCAAAGTGAAAATTGATTCAAGTTTCACAGTTACTCTGCCACTTAAAGAAATAAAAGACACTTGGTTGGACCGGAATAAATTAATGGATTTAGCTAAGTTGTCTGGAACTGCTTATTTGAATCCAGATAATTTACAAGGTCTCCCATCAATGATACCTGATATGACTAGGAAGCTTGCCTTTGAGAGCCCTCCTTTTCCATTATGGGATAACCGTATTTTGTTTATTATTCTTGTGGCTCTTTTAACCTTGGAATGGTCATTACGGAAAAAGTATAAATTGCTATAGGAAGGAGAAAATTATATAAATGGCGCTCAAAAACTCTAGCTCTGTTCCTAAGCAGATTCGTGTAGCGATTGGCAAAATGCGCCGCGCTGTTCAGAGGCACTTTTTGATAGATGGGCTAAAGAACTTTTTGTTGACTCTGTTAGTTTTGACCATTGTTGATTTTGCGTTGGACAGAACTTTTCGAATGGATGGGCCTCAGCGTTTAATTATGCTGATTCTTTCTGTTTCCATTATTGGATATGTGTTTTACAGAAAGTTATTGTGTCCGCTTCTTTCCAGATTAAGTGATGATGCTTTGATGATTGAATTAGAAGAGGCTGAAGGTGGTATGGATGAGGTGCTGATCAGTGCGTTAGAGCTGTCAAGAATGGACATGAGATGCAATGAGAACGTTTCCATTAAAATGGTTGAGAATACCATTAATGAAGGGGCTGAAGCTGCTTCAAATGTAAGGATTGAATCGGCATTTAGGCGTAAAAAAATGCGAGCGAACATATTAGTTCTGATGTTGATTCTTTTGTGTTTTGCGGTTGGAGGTTTTTCAGCATCCAGAGATCAGGTTTTGGATATTTGGTTTAAACGTAATATCTTACTTTCAGATATTCCTTGGCCCAGTAATTATGTTTTGGAGTTGTCAGGATACAAGGATGGTAAGATTCGTGTTCCTCGTGGCGAAGATTGGTCTCTTAAAGTATCAGTAAAAGAAGGTTACAAGGAGTTGCCTGGCAGTGTTGTTCTTGAATACAGGTACGAAAAAGGGAAGAGAAAGAGCTCTGAATCAATGATCGCAAATTCATCCGGCGATGAGTTTAGATCAAATGTACTTGATGTTTCAGAGCCGCTAAAATTGAGGGTTCGCAGTAAGGAGTACGGAACTGAGTGGATTCCTATGGAATTGGTTGATAGGCCTAAAATTGAAAGTTTCTCAATTTTAGCTAATTATCCAAGATATACAGGATTGGGGGAAGAGGTTCTTTCAAGCGACGAGGGTCCATATAGCTTGTTGAATGGAACAAGTATTACAATAAAAGGCACAGTGAATAAGTTTCTTCGCAAAGCATCAATTACAGTGGGAGGAGTTGAGCATCCCTTAGAAGTTGAAGAAGGAAAATTTACAGGGGCCCTTCCGAAGGAGCAGGTGATTAGTGGTGTGTATGAGGTTGACGTTGAGGATTTAGAAGAAATGGAGTTTTCGGGAGATGGAGAGGTTATAGGATTGGGGTTAAGGGAGAAGGCAACATTCAAGATCAGAATACAGAATGATCGGAAACCAAAAGTTGTGGCTTCTGTTGAGGGAGTCAGTGGCTTGATTGTTCCTGGTGCGATGATTCCTTATGTTGGCTCGATTAATGATGATTATGCAGTTAAGGAAGTTAAAATTAGATATTCGTGGAAGCAAGATCAGGGCGAAAGGGAAGAGGTTGAAGGTGCCATTGTTCCTGATGAAGTGATTAATCTTTTAGGAAAGAAACAGATCTTATTAGACGGACGTCTTGACCTCAGTGGGTTTGATATTCCATTAAACTCAAGATTCAGTATGTTGTTTGCGGCTAAGGATAACAATGAAGTTTCCGGCCCAAACGTTGGAGAATCGACCAAAATTCTTCTAAGAGTAGTTGGAGAGGCGGAATTGCGGACTGACCTGTTAAGAAGAGAAAAGGAGCAGCGGCAAATTTTATTAGAGTTAGTGAAAAAACAAGATATTCTGCTAACAGACACTGGAGCCTTGGCGGCAGAGTTGTTGGACGTAGATGTTTTAGGGAGGTCTGAAAAAGAAAGGTTGGCAGGGCTGCAGAAGCGACAGAAATTATTAAGTGTAAATGTAAGTAATATAGTTAAAAGACTCGACGGTATGGTTAGCGAAATAGCGAATAACCGTCTCGAAGAAGATGACGGTATTTTGAAACAAAGGTTGCGGCAAAAGGTGATTGTGCCTCTTGCTGCCTTAGTTGAGGAAGTTATTCCTGTTGCGGCATTGGAGCTTGATTCTTCTCGTAGAATATTGGAAAAAGATTCTAGGAATGAATCCATGAGAATTGCGAGCCAGTTTCAAGTCAGGACGCTGGAAGTTATGAAGGAAGTTTTGGTGCATATGGTAAGGAATGAGGGTTATCAACAAGCTGTAAATTTGTTATATGAGATACAGCGAGAGCAAGAACGGATGAATAAAATGACGGCCAAGGCAAAAGAAGAATCTCTTGGCAAAGTAGTCCGAGAGAAGGAAGAGCAAAACAATCTTAACAAAGAAGGCAAAGAGAGTGTTGAAGATGCAAAAGAAAATGGTACGAAGAAAGGTGATAATTAAACCAAAAGGGCTAAAATAGAATTAAATGAAAGAGCTAACCTTATTTTGTTGTGTGACTTTATTACTCGCTTCCGGTGTGCATATAATTCAGGGGCAGGAATCTCCTCAGATTGATGCATCCTCGAGTGTTAAGGAAACAGAGAAAATTAAGAAGAGTCCGTTAGGCGTAAGGCAACAAAGAATAAAGAGGATGATAGTTGAGTTGGAGATGCAATTTTCTGAACTTGCTAGAACTTTGCAGAAAGAGAATCCTGAGCAGGCAGAGAAATTAGTGGATGCATTTAAATCATCGAAAGAAATGTTGCTTGAGAAACGGATGGATGAGATTACGGATCTTCTGGATTTATCTAAATTAGACAGTGCAGGGGAAGAGCAGAAGAAGACGATTGAGGACGTTAAGAGTTTAATAGAATTCTTATTAAAAGAAAACGATGAGGCGGACCGAATAAAAGAGGAAATAAAAAAGCTTCAGGAATGGAAGGAAGCCATTGACGGTTTAATTAAGGATGAAAATAAACTTAAGGACGAAAGTGAAATTCATACAGATAAGGACAAGGCAATTGAGGATTTAAATAAGCAAATCGGTCAGCTTAAAGAATTAATTGAGCGGCAAGATGAACTAAAATCTGAGACTGAAAAAGAATCGATTAAAGGTATAGACGGTCTTGATAAAATTGCAGAGAAACAACAAGAGCTTCGTGGGTTGACTGAGAGTCTACGTAATGATCTTAAAGGGGATAAAGAGGATGCGGATGAGGCCAAAGAATCAAAAGGTGATAAACAGAATTTGGATCAAGACAACTCTCCAGGAGCTGAACCTTTACGCGATGCGGAAGAGGATCAAAAATGGGCTGAGAAGAAACTTGAGGAAGGCAAAGGAAAATTGGCGGCTGAGGCAGAGAAGGAGGCTCTTGATAATTTAAATAAAGCATTGGAGCAACTTGAAAAAGAGAAAGATCGTATTGAAGGGCTTAGTACTGATGATTTAGAGAAATTAGCAAAGGATCAGGGGGCGACTTCTAATGATGCTGGTAAGTTGTCAGAGAAAATGAAGAGTTCAGCTGGCTCTGAGGGTGATCCAAGTGAGCAGCAGGATCCTTCAAAGGAGGGGCAAAAGCGTGCACAGGAAGCAGTGGAGAGCGCTCAATCTAAAATGGGAAAGGCATCAGAAAGTTTGGCTCAGGGAAGTCCTGGAGGTGCATCAGAAAGTCAAGAGCAGGCCTTAGAAGATCTTGAAAAGGCTAAAGAAGAGGTAGAGAAACAACTAGAAGAGCTGAAAGAGGATCAGAAAATGGAGGCGCTTGTTCAGCTAGAGCAGATGTTTAAGGAGATGCTTGAAAGACAAGAAGAGGCGACGGCTAAGGTTCTTATTATGGATGAAAAAAGAAATAACCAAGATGGCAAGTTGAGGAGAGCCGATAGAATAGAATTGCGATCAGTTGAGTTACTAGAAAGAGAACTTTCAGAAAAATCTAAAGAGGCTGAGGGGCTTCTTGTTGATGATGGGGCGAGTGTTGTTGTGCGTAATGTCGTTGAAGGCATGAAGAATGATCTTATTGCTTTGGCTGACCGGGTGGATGCTAATGAGACAGGGCCTTTTGTTCAACGTTCTCAGAAGGAGGTTGAAATGACATTAAAGGAATTGATTGATGCTGTGAAGATAGCTCAACAAATGCAGGAACAACAACAACAACAACAACAGCAGGAACAACAACAACAACAGCAGGAACAACAACAACAACAACAGTTATTGCCACCGAGTGCGGAATTGAAGCTTTTACGGCTCACTCAGTTAAGAATTAATCGAAGGACAATTGATTTTGATGGTGAAATAAAAGGTTCTGATGAATTGAATGATGTTTTAAAGAGGCAGGTGAGCGATGCGACTCTGCTACAGAAAAAAATTACTGAGTCTGCAAGAGAACTTGCTGCTAGGGGGCAGCCGCCAGTCGAGGCAGAAATCGATTGAACCGTATATGAATTAAAAGATCATAATAATGATGAGATTTTCTATTATATATCAACTATGTGTTACGCTATCACTGACTGCAGGACTCTTTGCATCGCAAAAGGAATCTACCGTAAAAGTTTTAAACTTGTTTAGTGAGTACCATTCTTCAAATAAAGAGTTTTCTGTAGAAATGCAAAATCAGATTGCTGATTTTAGAGATCGAGAAAAAATTGAATCTGGAGCTCTCACTTCATTTTTGAGAGAACTATATCCTGACTTTGCTGAAGCTTTAAGAGTGGCTGGAGATGATCCAGAAAAAGGCATTGAGTCATTAGAATTAATTTCGAAGAATAAGGATCCTTTCCTTGCAGCTGAGGGTTCATATTATCTTTCTAGAGTGCTTGTTTCTGAGGGGCTTTATGAAAAAGCCTTGCCCCATTTAAGTAATGTTAGGAATGAGTGGAGCGAGCATTCTCTTCGTGTAGGAGAGTCTTTATATTATGAGGGGGTTTGCTATTCAAATATGCTGCAGAGAACTGCAGCTTCTGATTCTCTTAACGAGTTCATTGAGAGTTACCCCGATTCATCACCCCGCCTTATAGGAGCAGCTAAGGATTTAATAGCATCGCTAGAACGAGTTCATCGGGGAAGCATTGATGACGTTGCGGGGCACATGGAATTCTCTCGACGTAAATTAGATCTAACTGAGGTGGGTGAAGGGACCCAGATTGCTCAAAGTAAGATAGTAGAAATGCTTGATTCATTGATTGAAATGGCAGAAGAACAGGAAAAGCCTCCTCCTCCTAATCCTAATAGTTCGGAGAGTCAGGCACAGGGTCAGGGGGGCAATCCATCGAGCAAACCGGGCAATGGACAAAATAATAGCAAACAAGGCAACCCTAATGCACAGAAAGCTCCGCGAGTAGTTCGGCGAGTCAGGGGCGCTGCGGAAAGTGCTTGGGATGACTTGCGTAAACGGGACCGGGGGACTGATGCTCTTGGTGCTCTAAAATCAAAGTATCCGGCACGATATAGACTTTTGGTCGATCAATATTATCGATCGGTTCAGGGTGGGGCTAAGGATAAAAGTGAATAAATTAGGAATGCCCTATGTTTCTATAAAGAGTCCAGTTTTTGTTTGGATAATGATTGCTTTTGTCTTAGTAGCGAATTCTTACGCTGCGGAAAAGCCTCGCGTAATTACGCTCGAAGGGGAAATTGTTGAAGGAGAAATTGAGTCGATTGATGAAAATGGAATAGTGAATATAAAAGATCAAGAATTTCCTCTGGATGGTTTGAGGAGCATAATACCTGGGGACCGTTCTGAAGTTGCAGATTTTTCTGAAGGCAGAGTTATTCTTATTTGTGGTAGTGAGTTTTCAGCTTCTGCTATTAGATTGTTAGAAGAAGAGGTTGTTTTTGAGTCTCCCGGAATTGGTAGAGTTGAGTTGCCGATCGATGCTGTTAGAGCTTTCCGTTTTGGTAAACTGAGGAGGGGATCTCGTTTTCAGAAAGGTCTTCTGGAATGGGAGGCAGCTAAGGATGTTGATAGTATTTTTATCAGTGGTGGGGCCGAATTGCAGGAAGTTGATGGATTAATTGAAGAAATTGATGGTAATTTTCTTATCTTTGATCGTGATCAAACATTACAGACGGTGCCGCTTTCTCGAGCATATGGAGCGGTCCTTGCTTCGCCTTTGTTGAAAGAAGATGAAAGGCCATCTTGTGTATTGTCTTTGGTTGGAGGAACTCGAGTTAAAGCTGATATAGTAAAGTATGATGGTAAAATGGTTGAGATTACTATTGTTGAAGATGTTAAAATAAATGTTTCCTGGGATTTAATTAAGCGGGTAGGATTGAAGTCTGCTAGATTAGAGTACTTGTCTGATCTCGATGTTATAAAAGAGGAAGTTCGTCCAGTTATTACCTTTCGGAGGCCCTGGCAAAGGGACCTCACTGTGACAGGGTTGCCGATAAAAATTAAAGACCAAATTTACGACAGAGGTTTGGGGTTTTCATCAGGCACTTATGTTACTTTCCCAAATGAAGGCCCTTACGATTTGTTTATTGCTGAAATTGGTATTGATGATGATGCTTTGGGTAGAGGTGATTGTGAGTTTGTGGTTCGTGCTGGGAGTGAGGAGTTATTCAGGAAAAGGATTCGTGGTGGTGAGTCTGCGCAACTCATCAAAGTTGATATTACTGGGCACGATCAAGTAACATTAGAGGTTGATCCTGGAGAAGACTTAGATATTGCAGATCATGCTGATTGGGCTGACGCTTGCTTTCTGCAAACATCTAAGTGATCTTATAGGCATGCCTTTTGTGGCTTTCGTATTAAAATAATATGCGTAACGAATTAGATTCTATTTATCAACGACTCACCAGGACAGTGATTGGGTCAGAGGAACCTGCTTTTTTGATGATAGTTGGACTGTTGTCTGATGGGCATATGTTAATTCAAGGTGCTCCCGGTATAGGAAAGACTACTCTTGCGGAAGCTTTAGCCAAATCTATTGATGGGAGTTTTAGTAGAGTGCAATTCACTCCTGATTTATTGTCCTCAGATTTGTTAGGGTATTCTATTTACCATCAAGGAAAAGAGGTTTTTGAATTTGTTCCAGGTCCAGTGTTTAGCAATGTTTTGTTAGCGGATGAAATTAATCGGACTAGTCCTCGTATACAGAGCGCATTGCTAGAATGTATGAACGAGAGGCAGGTTTCTATTGATGGTATTACGCGACCCTTGTCACCGCCTTTTATGGTGATTGCTACTCAGAACAGCATTCATTCTACAGGGACTTTTGCTCTGCCGGAGCCACAACTTGACCGATTCTTAATCTCAGTAAACATGACTCTTCCGGACCGTCAGACTCAGTCTAAGATATTAATGTTTCATGCCAAAAAGAATGAATCTAATGAGAGGGATGAAGAACTAATGGATGTTGATGAGCTTGTGCGGCTTCAGTCTGAAGTTAAAGCTATCCCTGTCAGTGAAGAAATATGCCAATACATTACAGATCTGTGCGAGTCTGCGAGACGACAGCGGGGAATGCTTCATAGTATTAGCGCTAGGGCTGCGATTGCATTAATGAGAGCTTCTCAGGCAGTTGCTTTTCTAGAAGGGAATCCGGCCGTATTTCCTGAGGATGTTAAGCGTATAGTGGGGCCGGTATTTTCTCACCGTCTTGCTTTGGGAGATGGCTTTGATGGAGGGGCTAATAGTTCTTCTGGTCTTATAGAGGAAATACTTAGAGAAACTAAGGTGCCGTGAAATTTATTTAATTTCATCCTCCAAGCGTTCGCTTAGCCATTGTTTCATCATGCTTTGGTAGTTTAGAAATCTTGATCTTGCTATGCGTTTGATTCGAGCAAGCATTCGAGGGTCGAACCTTAGAGTTATTGTGGTGGACTCACGTGAATCAGGCTGATGGATGGACGAGTTCATTAGGTGTGCATCAAGTTGATGCTTGTTCCAGTATTCGGCTTCCTCATTCTCATCATCAAAGAGAGGAATTTCTTTCCATTCACTTATAATCTTCATGCGCATTTATACTGCTTGAGCTTTTAATCTTTCGTATAAGCCTTCTTCTTCTACGGTCATCTCACGCGAGATGATTACTCTATAAATTTTTCCATCGGTCCAGAATAAGCTAAAAATCGGTCGGTTACTGACTGATCTTCCTAGACAAAAGAAACGTGTATTGTTCTCTGCATATTCGCCGTCCGGTAATAATCTAACTGCAAATGGGTCTTCAAAGGACTCTTCAATTTCCTTTGGTGCTATTTTACTCAAGTCGAAACTTGCGTCTAACCAATCAAATTCCATGGCGCTTTACTTACAGTGGATTCGTGTAAAATTAATCATTTGGCAGTTAAATCAACTTTTCACAAGGAATAGCTTGCACCATGCTTGGCTACAAGCAATGCCTTAACTTTTATTATTATGATTTTTATAGGAATAGATAGCGGAACGCAGAGTACTAAAGCGTTGGCTTTGGATGCAGAAACCGGTGAAATATTAACTTCTTCACAGGAAGCTTATGATATTCTTGGAGGTTTGCCTAATGGGCATCTGGAGCAGGATCCAAGTGATTGGATTGAAGCGGTCAGAAATGTGATAGGGGCTTGCGTTGAATCTTTGGGGGACCGGAAGCAGGAGATTAGAGGCATTGGAGTGAGTGGGCAACAGCATGGGTTGGTCGTTCTTGACGAGAATGACGAAGTGATAAGGCCAGCGAAGTTATGGTGCGATACTTCTACAGTGGACCAGTGTCAGCAATTCGCTCGTGATTTCAGTGGTGATTCCGGGCTAATTAAGCTTTCAGGAAATACAGTTCTTCCTGGCTACACTGTCCCGAAAATTCTTTGGATGAAGCAGCATGAGGCGGAGAACTTTGCTAGAATAAAGACCATCTTACTGCCTCATGATTATATTAATTTCTGGCTAACAGGAATTAAACGTATGGAGTATGGAGACGCATCAGGAACTGGCATGCTTGATGTTCGCAAAAGAGAATGGTGCGATGAAATAATTGAATATGTGGATTCGTCACTGCGGGAAAAGTTACCGCAATTAGGGTCTTCTTTAGATTTACATGGTACTCTCCGATCTGCATTAGTTGATGAGTGGGGACTCGAAGGCGAAGTCCTAATCAGCGCTGGAGGTGGAGATAATATGATGGGTGCTATTGGCACGGGTAATGTTCAGTCTGGAATTATTACGGCAAGCTTTGGAACTTCAGGAACACTTTACGGATTCAGTGAGAGTCCTGCCATAGATTCAGGCGGTGAGGTGGCGGCGTTTTGTGATAGTACTGATAATTGGTTGCCATTAGTTTGTACGATGAATGTGACCGTTCTTACTGAGCAGGTGCGTGAGCTTTTTAGTATGGACATTGCATCACTGGAGGCATCGGTTTCTTCTGCTCAACCTGGAGCAGGTGGGCTTTGCTTTTTGCCTTATTTAAATGGAGAAAGAACGCCTAATCTTCCGAATGGAACAGGAGTTTTGCATGGGATGCGGACTGATAACCTGACGCCAGGAAATATAGCCCGAGCGGCAATGGAGGGGGCAACTCTTGGCCTAGCATATGGACTTAATCGTTTCCGAGGAATGGGCCTGGAACCTTCTGAGATTCGACTAACAGGAGGTGGTAGCAATAGTGCGCAATGGCGTCAAATTGCAGCTGATGTTTTTAATGTGCCAGTGGTTCCTTTGGCTACGGCTGAAGGAGCAGGATTAGGTTCAGCTATACAGGCACTTAGGTGTTGTGGCGATGGGGGTTCTGATTATGCAGACTTATGTGATAAGTATGTCGAATTGGATGAATCAAAGAGGTGTATTCCGAATTCTAATAATGTTTCCGTTTATCATGAGTTGTTAGAGAAAATAAATAAGCTTACTAAGGACTTGAGTGAGACGGGCCACCTATAGGTTGTGAAAGCAAAATTATTTGGTTGGATCATAGCTATCTTTATCAGGGTGGTTGGCCTCACTCTGCGCTGGCAATTCGAGGATAAATCTGGGTTATCTTCGAAACCTAACACTGGGTCAGTCATTTGGGTGTTTTGGCATAACAGGGTATTTTCTATGCCGCTTGTATATCGACGATACCTTAGCCTTAGGAGTGGAGCAGTTCTTACAAGTCCTAGTCAGGATGGTGAAATTATAGTGCAAGTAATGAAGAGGTTCGGAGTTGAGGCTGTCCGTGGGTCAAGTAATAGGAGTTCAGTGAATGCTTTGAGAAGGCTTGTGAACTACTTGGAAGAGAATAATGGATCTGATGTCGCCATTACTCCTGATGGACCGAGAGGGCCAGCCCAAGTGCTGCAGCCTGGAGTTATTAAGCTTGCTCAGCTTACAGGTTTTCCTATTTTACCTATAACGATCCTGTATAGTAGGTCCATAGTTCTAAAAAGTTGGGATAAATTTGAGATACCTTTTCCTTTTTCTAAAGTAAAAGTATTGTTTAATTCTTTCCATCACATTGAAAAAGCTTCTAACAAAGAAGAATTTGAGACCATGAGAGTTACGCTTGAAGAAGATCTTAAAGCTTTGCCTTGATAGTGTATATAATTGAACGATTTAGCTGAAAATCATGAAAATAATTAATGGTAAATCCATATCTGAAAAGGTCCTAGAGGAATGTCGTGTAGATGTAGAAAAACTCAAAGAACAAGGATTAAAACCTGGCCTTGCAGTAGTTCTCGTTGGCAATGATCCGGCATCTAAGGCCTACGTTGGAAGTAAGGCGAGAACATGTATAAAATTAGGGATCCATTCTTTAAAAATTGAACTTCCAGAATCTACCAGCCAAGAGGAGTTGCTAAAGGTCATAGATCAACTCAATAATGATCCAGAGATTCATGGGATCCTTGTCCAATCTCCTCCACCTAATCATATAGATGAATCAGCAGTGATCTTGTCAATTGATCCGGCCAAAGATGTTGATGGGTTTCATCCTGAAAACGTAGCCAAGCTTGCACTTGAGGATCCGAGTGGATTCGTTCCATGTACTCCTTTAGGTTGCCAAAGATTGCTTACAGAACATTCGATTGATACAAATGGAGCCAATGTTGTGATCGTTGGGAGAAGTATGATCGTTGGCAAGCCTTTGGCTTTATTGCTAATGAGTAAAGGGCCATCAGGGAATGCGACGGTGACGGTCGCTCATTCTAGGACTAAGGGTCTAGAGAAAATTTGTAAAGAGGCAGAAATTTTAATAGCGGCTGTTGGCAGGCCTAAGTTTCTTGGCAAAGACCATGTCAAGGAAGGTGCTGTGGTTATTGATGTTGGAATAAATAGAGTCGATGACAGTTCATCAAATAAGGGGTATCGCCTAGTGGGTGATGTTGATTTTGAAGGTGTGGCTGAAAGTTGCCTTGCCATTACTCCGGTTCCTGGTGGTGTTGGCCCGATGACGATTGCTATGCTTATTTCTAATACAATTAAGGCTTGTCGGAATTCTTTGAGCAATTAGGTCTTTATGATTTCACTGAGGTCGGCCTAAACTAAATTTTAAAACGAACCGAATGTCTGTCCTAGCAATTGTTCTTGATGAATCAAACATCGATGAGATGAGAGGTTGGTCAGCATCAATTGCTGTATCTCTTGATGTTCCTCTGAAGGTTTTTTACGTTCAAAATAATGAGAATTTTCTTCAAGCTTCCCCTAGTCATTCATTAAAGCCTGCAGGGGATTTGCAAGTGACTGAGGTCCTTGTGAGTATTGAGGAGATTGAGGAGATTGAGGAACAATTGAGGGGTGAACTAAAATCAAGATTGCTTCTAATTGATCATCCTCCAGTGAGGAGGGGGCGAAGGGCTGATCTGGTAAAAAAAATATTAAGTTTAGGAATTTGCGATTGCATTGTTCTTAGGTTTCCTTCTGATGGAGGTTTGGGTGGCGGTAAAATTCTACTACCAACATCCGGAGGTAGACACTCTCTTAAAGCTCTTAAGCTTGCTGAGGAATTGGCTCAAGCTGATGATGATGGAAAATTGATCCCGCTGTTTGTGGAGCAGAACATTCATGAATTATCTGAGGAAGTTGGAGGAAAACGGCTTGATGATATTTTGCTTAAAAGTGGTTGTGTCCAAGGTTCTGACAAAATTGAATCGGTTGTAGTTGTTGGCAATGATGTAAGCGCATCTGTACATTCAGTGGCTTCTACGGGCGGCTATGATCTAGTGTTACTTGGAGCATCCGAATCTGGAATTTTGCAACGTTCATTTTTTGGTACATTGCCGGACAGGTTACTCAAGGAAGATGGGAATGTTGCGGTTGGAGTATTTCATGAAGCTTCTCGCCTGAGTGAAAAGTTAAGAGTTCGTGCTAAGGATTATTTTAATGTGAGAGTTCCTCAGCTGGATCGGAAATCACGAGTTGAACTTTTTGAGAGCATCGAGAGTAATGCAAAATGGAGTTTTGACTTCGTCGCTTTGATTTGTTTTTCTACTGCGCTCGCTTCGCTTGGGCTCATGCTTGATAGTTCCCCAGTCATTATTGGAGCAATGTTAGTAGCCCCATTAATGACGCCTATCCTTGGGGCAGGGCTTTCTCTAGTTCAGGGAAATAAAAATTTAATGGTGGATTGTCTTAAGTCAGTTCTTTTTGGTTATTTTAGCGCTCTATTAATTGGGATTTTTCTTGGATTTTTCGGGATCTTATATGGAGCCACAGACCAAGTTCTCAGAAGAACAAACCCTGACATTCCTGATCTTTTGATAGCATTTTTATCCGGCATGGCAGCCGCTTATTGTTTTTCAAGACCTAAGCTAGTTTCCGCATTGGCAGGGGTTGCTATTGCTGCTGCATTGGTTCCGCCCATTGCTACAACTGGCATTGGAATTGCTCTTGGTGAGCCTGAAATTGTCAGCGGGTCAACTTCGCTCTTTGCCACAAATGTCGTTTTTATAATCCTAGGAGCTTCTATTACTTTTGTGGCTGTTGGGGTAAGAGGCGATTCTGGTGGTAAGAGTGGGAGAATTTGGGTAAATAGAGTCATGCTTGTGTTGATTGTCTTTGGGGCGATTCTCCTCATTCCTCTCGGCTCCACATTGATAGAAAAGTTATCAAACAAAATTTCACACCATAGCGAAGTTTTACCAAACAAAGAAGAAGGTTAATGGATCGATCCACTTCCGATTCCAAAGGAAAGAGAAAAGCGTTACCTGAAAGGATGAGCTCTTTTTTTGGGCCAGATGGAATTCTCTCAATGTCCGGAGGGTTCGAGTTCCGCCCTCAACAACGAGACATGGCAAAGCTAGTTGCGGAATCTTTGACTTCATCGTCTTCATTAATAGTTGAGGCTGGGACCGGAGTCGGCAAGTCGTTGGCGTATCTAGCTCCAGCAGTAAACTTTGCTTTGGAGAATGACCGTAAAGCAGTAATATCAACTCATACAATTAACCTCCAAGAGCAGCTTGTGGAAAAGGATTTGCCCCTCCTGGGTAAATTGACTGAAAGTGGGTTCAACGTGGTTCTGATGAAGGGTAGGGGGAACTACCTATGTCCCAGGAGGTTGAAGATGGCCTTGTCGAATGGCTCTGATCTTTTTGATATTGATGACTTTGATGAGCTTGATGCGATCAGGGATTGGGCTGAGGATACGCATGATGGGACTCTCAGTGACATGGACTTTGAGCCCTCCATGAGGGTCTGGTCGCAGGTGTGCAGTGAGAGTTATTTATGTACACCTAGAACTTGCGGGCATGACAGTTCGTGCTTTTACCAAGCAACAAGGAAGCAAGCAGCGATGGCGGATATTGTTGTTATTAATCACACTCTCCTCTTTACTATGATGGGAGCAAATGATGAATCGGATGAAATTGGAGATGGGTTCATCTTTCCTGAGGACTTCCTTATCATTGATGAAGCCCATACATTGGAAAATGTTGCGGCAAAGCAGTTAGGCTTAAGGGTTTCTCGGGCTGGAATTCGTTTTGATCTTAATCGCTTGTATGATGTAAAAAGGAAGAGGGGCATGTTTCAGGCAATAAGGCATGCTGACGGAGTCCATTGTGTTACTGCACTGAATGATGCTGTTTCTAACTTTTTTGACTTGGTCGAATCGTCGTGCGAATTTAGTTCTTGGGGAAACGAGTACAGGGTCCGAGGCCGTGGATTTGTTGAGGACACTTTTGCTGAATATTTTATTGAAGTTGAAAAGAATATTTCTATTGCTTCAGAAAAAGTAACTAACGATTCTAACAGGAGCGAGATTATTGAGTTAGGTAGGAGAATCAAAGGGTGGCGTATTTCCATAAATGAATTTCTAGAGCAATCATTGGATGGTCATGTTTACTGGGTAGAGAAGCCAAATGGATCAGGGGATAATATTGTATTGAACAGTGCTCCAAGTGATGTTTCCCATGAATTGAATGATCTTTTTTTTAACAAAAAGAACGCATGTGTATTGACGAGCGCAACTTTATCAGTTGGTGAAAACAAGGAGCCGATAGGCTACTTTAAAAATAGAATTGGTGCAGAGTCTGTTTATTCTGTTAGGATTGGTAGCCCTTTTGATTATGAAAAGCAGATGAGGGTCTATTTAGTTAAAAGTATTCAGGACCCAAGGTCTGATGGTTATGAGGCTGACTTGATTCGCTGGATTGAGCATTTTGTGGAGAAGTCAAAGGGGCGAGCATTTGTTCTTTTTACGAGCTACAAACTAATGAATTCCGTTGCTCTGAAAATGGATAATAAAATCAGGGATATGGGATATCAGTTATTAGTTCAGGGAAAAAAAATGCCAAGAAATAAGCTTCTGAATGTTTTTCGGGAAGACTCTTCGAGTGTATTGTTTGGGACTGATAGTTTTTGGGCAGGAGTCGATGTGCCGGGGGATGCTCTTTCGAATGTGATCGTGACGAGATTGCCTTTTGCTGTGCCTGATCATCCTCTGACAGCATCGAGGTTGGAATCTATTGAGGAAAGTGGTGGGAACCCCTTTTTAGAATATACTGTGCCAGAAGCTATATTAAAATTGAGGCAAGGAGTTGGCAGGCTGATTCGCTCTTCTTCGGATCATGGAATCGTGGTAATTTTAGACAATAGGATCCTTCTGAAGCAATATGGTAAAGCATTCATTAGGGCGTTGCCGGAAGCTCCGATTGAAATTGTTGAGGATTGAATAAGTGCCTAAATTTTGTTTGCGGCTCCAAGAATCCTTTTGAAATCATTTAGTTTCCATTGACCAGGTACACTTGCTGATTCGAGGGCAGCGTAATTTAGAACAGATCCGCACTGTGCAGCTAATAGGCGAGAAGCCATTCCCAAACGCCCCATTCCCATGACTGAAAGTGGGCGCGATTCAAATAGATCAAAGAGATTCATAAGGTTGATGATGTCCTTGAAGTCGTTTGTGGTAGTTGCAATTTTCACAATGTCGGCGCCCAGATCATAGCCTTCTTTCACTTTGTCTTTGAGGTGATTTGTTCTTGGGGTTATGTCGAAATTATGAGAGGAAAGAATGATCAATAATGCTTCCGATTGAGATAATGTTAGTATGTCCTTCATGTTCTCGGCATGATCGATTTCAATGTCGATAGCTGATGCGAATGGAATCAGTGGAGTGATAACGCTTTGCCTTTTTATCGGGTCCCTGAACTCTTCTGTGCCTCCTTCGTCTGGATGTCTGCAGGTGAGAAGGATAGGGGCATTAATTTTTGATATTTTTTGTTTAAGGTCATGAACTGACATCAGTAGATCGATTCGTATTTCAACAAGATCAAACTGATCTGACTCCTCAGTCGATGAAATATTTTCTAGGGAATATTCGTCAACTATAGGGATTACAATGTTTGCTTGTTCCAAGAAAATTGACTTTTTCATGATTTAAGAGTTTTGTTTTTATTGCCTACGATGGTACTTGCTCTATTTTTCACTAATTAACCTCACAACTAGATAAAGCATCAATGCTTGGGCGGAAACAGGAAATTAATCTTAAGCTCAACCAAATCACAGACGGTTTGGTTCTTCTCCTTGCTTTCTGGATATCTCATAAGCTTCGTTATGATAACTATGGGGGCATTTGGCCAGAAAGTGTAAAGATTCCAGCTTTCAAAGATTTTCTTTGGCTCATTGCCATTGTGGTACCTTTTACTCCATTGGTCTTAGAGATGACGGGCTATTACCATCATCCATTACAAAAAACGACGATTCTTTCTCTTAAGCAATACGCAAAGACTTTTGTCATTATCGGAGTGTTGATTGGTGGATATATAGTCTTCAATCGAGTAGGAGATCTGAGCCGGGGATTTTTAATTTTATCAGCTCTATTCGGTGGGAGTATGCTTTTGGGGAAGGAGTATTTGCTTAAGAGATTTATTCGGAGGCAGGTCAAATTGGGGGAATGGCATGAAGAAGTGATTTTGGTTGGAGACGTTGAAGAAATGAATCGTTTTGAGAATGAGCTCATTTCTGATCTTTCCTTTGGATTAAAAGTAGTTAAAAAAATTGATTTGGAGAATTCAGATTCCGATGACTTGGTTAAGTCTCTACATAAATATTCAGTGAAGAGAGTTTTCTTTGCTGCTAAGCATGTAAGTTTTGGTAAAGTTCAAACAGCAGTGAATGAGTGTGAGGTTGAAGGGGTTGAAGTTTGGTTGTCCACTGACTTTATTGAAACGACAATAGCAAGACCCAGTCTGGATGCCTTTGGTGGAAGTTTAATGATGGTCTTTCGAAGCGCTCCAGAGGCGACCTGGGCAATGCTCATTAAGGGAGTCATTGATCGGGTCCTGGCAATAGTTCTAATAATAGCGACTTTTCCTTTGTGGGTTTTTGCAATGATAGGTATTAAAATTTCCTCGCCTGGCGCGATCATGTTCAAGCAAGAACGAGGAGGAAGGAGTGGGAAGCCTTTTAGAATGTATAAGTTTAGAACAATGATAGCTGAGGCAGAGGAGCAGAAGGGAGAGTTAACCGATATGAATGAAATGAGTGGGCCTGTATTTAAAATTCAAAATGATCCTCGAGTCTTTCCCTTCGGAGATTTTCTTCGGCGTTGGAGCATCGATGAATTGCCCCAACTCTTAAATGTTTTATTGGGCCAAATGAGTATAGTTGGCCCGAGGCCCCTTCCCGTTGATGAGGTTGAAAGAATTCAAGAATCCTCTCAACGGCGAAGACTGAGTATGAAGCCTGGAATTACTTGTGTGTGGCAGGTCTCAGGCAGGAGTGAAATAACGAGCTTCGAAGAGTGGGTAAAACTTGATCTAGATTACATTGACGGGTGGTCATTGTGGCTGGATTTAAAAATACTACTAAAAACAGTCCCTGCCGTTTTTTTAAAGCGAGGTGCAAAGTGATAAGAGGGGCTATTAAGGTTTCTTTTTAACAATTAATCTTAGAATCCTAATTTTTTTTATATTTTTTATAATTGGATGAGGGATTAGAGTTCTGATTGCTTGATTTTATAATGATATCTTGATTATAGTTAAAAAATCGGCTATTCACTTCACCCCCACACAAACCGTTTAAATTACCTCAGATTTGTTCTATTTCTTTAGAATAATATAAAAAACCATTTCCATTCTGTTTCCATGAAAAATTCAGTAATCATTCTTACCTGTATCCTTCTGACAGTTTTTAACTATAGCGCATTGGCGCAAAAAGCTATGGTCAGTAAGCCAACCGTTTCTACCCTTAAGAGTCCAGATTTTGAGGTGGGCAGCGGGATCAAAGAGCCTAAAGGTGAAAGGAAAGATTGGCTTCAAATTGAAGTCGCTTTCAGATTGGATTCTGCTTCGCGTGATGATTTTATTGAAGCGGTCGAAGTGAAGTTCTTCGTTCTTCCAAAATCCGCTCAACCCAAATATAAGAAGCTTTACACGGCTGTAGTTAATCATGTGGACTTGCCAAAGGGTGAAACTCTCCGCTCATCTGTTTTCTTGTCTCCAAATTCTTTGGCTAGAATTTACGGTAAGGGTAAAAAACCAAATCCTCGCGATTTAATGGTCGCGGTAGAGCTTCACTCAGGTCAAATAATAGGAGGAGAAGTTACTGATGCAAAGACAAGCCGCTGGTGGCAGAAGTCAGATGCTCCAACTGATTCATCAATGCTCCGCCCAAAAAGTAAGACACCATTTGCGTATCTCTGGTTTGATAGCTATGCAGAAACACGCGACTAATCAAGACAAGAGCAATTAAAACGAACCTTCAATAATTCAATTTAATTAACGCTATAGAATTTATCAAATGGCCGACAAGAAATCGATAGTAACACTCGACATTGGATCGCAAAGGGTCACCATGGCCCGGTTCAGTTTATCAAAGGGAAGTTTAGTACTTCAGGACTATGGTTACCAATACTTGGTAGGTGATCCTGCTGCTGATTCAGCAAGAATCCCTCAAGTCTCAGCAGCGGTAAAAGAATTGGCTTCTACCCTTAAGGCATCCGGAAGTGATGTCTATTATACAATATCCGGTCATGCGGTCTTCACGAGGTTCGTGTCTTTGCCTAACTTGACCGGCTCTGAGTTAGATCAATTAGTTGAATTTGAGGCTCAGCAAAATGTTCCATTCCCTATCGAAGAGGTGACCTGGGCTTATCAACCAGTATCTTCCTCGGGTGAAGAGGTTGAAGTTCTTCTCGTCGCTATCAAAAATGATGCTATAGATGAAATAAATAAAGCCGTTGAGGATGGATCATTAGTTGGCCGAGGAGTCGATGTTGCGCCAGTGGCATTATGTAATGCTTTTAAATTTAGTTACCCTGAAACTGAAGGCACGGCACTTCTCATTGATGTGGGAGCTCGTACAACGGATCTTATTTATATTGAGGGGGAGAGAATTTACACTAGGAGTGTGCCTGTAGGAGGAGCTGCAGCAAGCTCAGCTATTGCTAAGGAATTTGATATGAGTTTTGCAGATGCTGAAGAGCGTAAGATGCAGGACGGGTTCGTTTCCCTTGGTGGAGCGGCTGCGGATCATGAAGATCCAGGAATTGCGGCAATGTCCAAAGTTATTCGGACGACCATGACGCGGCTCCACTCTGAGATTATGCGTACAACGGGTAATTACAGGCAGGCTGGAGGAAGTTCGCCAACGATTGCTTATTTATGTGGAGGAAGTGCAGCGATGCCTTATTTGAGGGAGTTTTTGGCTGAAAAATTGGGATTTGAAGTTGAATACTTTAATGCATTATCAAGCGTTGGAGTTGGTCCTAGGGTCGATGCCGATGAGGTCGGTAAGGATGCTCATAATTTGGGTGAGCTTGTAGGTTTGGCTCTCCGAGATGTGAGTTCTAATACTGTTTCCATTGATCTGGCTCCGAATGACATTTTAGCAAGGAGGGACCTAGACAAAAAGAAACCGTTCTTGTTTGCCGCTGCAGCTTGTTGGTTCATTTTGTTAATTATGGGAGTCCTTTACTATAATAAGGGAAAGAGCATGGCTCAAAATAGTTTGACTCAACTCAAGGATTCTCAAGGAAACTTATCAGGTTATGCTGGTGAAATTGACAAGGCCGAAGCAGAAGAGAAAAAAGGAGTCGGTGAGGCTAAACCAATCGAAACAGCCGTTAAGGGGCGAACGGCTCATATTGAGATTTTGAATCACCTCAATTCTATTGTTCAAAACGATAATGTATGGTTCGTACAAATTGAGCCATTATTCCAAGGATCGCCGCTAAAAGATACAGCGAAATTGGGGGAGAAGGATGTTAGTAATAAATTCAAAAAGCCCCAGAAAAAGAACAACGAAGGGGCGCCAGACTCTAATACAATTACCCATTTCCGTTTATATGGAATGTGGCGTGAGTCTTCACAGAGTCTCTATGGATTTGAGGAGAGATTGAAGGATAGTCCCATATTTGACGTAAAGGAAATGGATGGAAGCAACAAAACAATAGTAGAAAAGGGAAGTAGTGAATACGCAGGGTTAGTTCGTTATGATCTTCCCTTAGTAGTGCCCATATATACAAACAAAGCGAAGTAACATCTAAACAACCGAGAAATTTTTTTTAATTAAATAGGATGAAAAACAACAGTTTCCTGAAAATATATTCTACAATCATGATTGGGGGGACGCTCCTCCTCGGATTTCTTGTCTTCAAAGGGCGTAGCAGTTATAACGAATTAACAACTACCTTTGAGAACACCGATAGGGCCGTGAAAAATCTCGAAGCCAGAAAAATTTTCCCTAACGAGTCAAACTTAGAAGAGAAGAAAGAGAGAGTCACTTCGTATGTCGGAGCAGTTGATAAGCTAAAGGCGAAGGTTCTCGAAGGGCAGCCGGTCCTCAATGAGGATTTAACTGAGCAGGATTTCCGTCAGTTCATGAATCAGGAAACTGAGGCTATTGTAGCCATGGCCGCCAAAAATAAACTCATATTACCAGAGAACTTTTCATTTGGGCTAGATGCTTACAAGCAAGGGAAGCCATTCCTCAAAGGAGCCCTTGGCAGACTAGAGTGGCAGTTAAACGCGGCTAAACAATTTATTAAGATTGCGGCTGACTCAGGACTTGATTCGATCGATGAGTTTAACCGTGATGAGTTCCAAGAAGAGAACGCGGCTGCAGAGTCGAAAGAAGAAAAGGGACCAAGAGGACGACGACAACAAAAACCTCCAAATAGGAGTGGATCTATTGCTAATCCGATGGTCGGAGCTGATAAGGTGATGGAAACCTACAGGTTCACCACAGAAATCACTTCAAGTTATGAGGCGCTGACCTCCTTTTTGAATGGCCTAGCCTCTGACGGTACTAGCTTCCTCTGGGTCAGGAAGATTCGGATCGAGAATCTAGAACAGGAAAGTCCACGAGTCGGACAAGTAAATCTACCCGTTCCTGTTCCCGGAGCTGAAGCGGATGAGGCAGGTGAAACGGCAATGATTGACGCTGAGGTTCTATTCGGAGACGAGAAGATGCGGGCCAGAATTGTAATTGATGCTGTCCGATTTAAGGGTCAATCGGCTGTCAGTGAAGATAAGAAAACTGCCAGTTTGTAATAATTTTCAGTAACTAATATAAGATTTAAATCAATGAACAAACACTACGATAAGATAATTCTTGTTTTTGTTGTGATCGTCACGGCCGCTTTAGCGGTTTCTTGGATCCCAGGTTACTTGGGGCTCAACGAAAAGTTTCAATTAGACCAGAAATTATCAGGTAAGGCTATTTTTGGTGAAGCAAGCGCAGAGGGAATTCAGGAAACAATTGATCATTTGCAAAGGGACGTTAAGTGGGTGACGCCGACACTAGAAGGGGTGCCTCAGAAACCATTGCCTCTGACTCGGTCCATTCCTATATGGGTACAAAATGATAAGGAGATTGATTTGCTTGATCCTGATGCTCCGAAGATCAGGCCTCCATTAGATAATTCTTGGGCACTCAAGAATGGAGACTCTGTGGGCAGGAATGATTTGCTTTCCCTCGATCAAGACAACGATGGATATACTACGTTGGAAGAATTTAATGGAGGAAAGACTGACCCGAGTGATCCAGAAAGCCATCCCGCTTACGCAACTAAATTGACACTTTCTGAGATTAAAGAAGACACTTACGCTTTGATATATCGGACCGGTGATAACCCTGATGGAGAGTTCGGAGTGCGGGAAGAGGCGACTCGCTATGAGGCGGACCCACCTAGGATTCCTCCTAGAAGGAAGTCACATTTCCTCAAAATAAATACAGAATTTGGAACTCATCCGGGCCGTGAAGATCGTTATAAAATTACTGCCTTTGAAAAGAAGACAGCTCCAGGAGGGGCCGGGGGCATTGCTGTTCCCGCTCACGTACTGACCATCGCTGATAAAACTTCCGGTAAAGAGTTCAATCTTGAGTATAAGAAATCTATGATGGAAACCACTTATTATGCTGTAATAGATTTCCAATTGCCTGGCAGCGAATCTAAACTAGGGCCATTCAAGGTTGGTGAAAGTTTTGAGTTATCAACTGAACAAGGTGTAAAATACGAAATTATTGAGCTCCAAGGAACTCTCGAAAAGGGTGTAAAACTCCGCAAAACAGGTCCAGATGGCGCAGCTCCAAAGGACATAACTATCTCAGCTGGAAAGAAAAATGCTTAATTGTGTATTTTCGCCTTTCCAAATGGACTAAATCAACTCTATAAGTTACGTTTACTAGCTAAAGAACCCCAATATCAGAATTTTATAATTTATCTACTAACTATGATTCCCTCATCACGTCTATCCAAGTTCCTTAAACAAGGGTTTAGTGTTGCTTTTATAACAGCTACGATTTGCTCATCGAATCTGTATGCCGGTCCGACTGGCGATGCTGCAACAGCTAAAGAAGATTCTGCTGGAGCAACAACTCTTAGTGACATTGCCGAAAGAGAAATGGTCCGCCGTTTGCAACGAGTCAAAGATGCCGAGATCTCACTTGATGAAGGTCAAGCACTCGAAGCAGATAATGATTTCGATGGAGCACGGTCAAAGTATAAATCAGCACTTGAAAATATACCGAGAGCGCCGCTCGTTAAATCCAAGAGGGACAGGGCAACTAAGCTTTTTGCAGATGTTAGTGTAAAATTAGCTCACCAACGTGCGACTGAGGGGCGCCGTGAAGAGGCTAAAGAATTACTAGATGCTGTTCTTGTAGATGAAGTGTCTCCTAAACACCCTGAAGCTAAGAAGATCATGCTACGCTTACAGGATCCTGAATGGTACAATCATGCATTGACTCCGGAACATGTCACTAACGTCACGGAAGTTGATCGTTTACTTAAAGTTGCAAAAGGTTATTTCAATCTTGGTGACTTTGATAATTCTGAAAAGCAGTACGATGCTGTATTACGAATTGACCGTTACAACACTGCGGCTCGTAGGGGGCAGGAAGAAATTGAGAAAGCTCGTATAGATTATCATAAAAGTTCAAGAGCGCACACACGCGGACGCCTAATGCGTCAGGTCGATGAGGCTTGGGAGACACAAGTTCCTCTTCTCTCTGTCGAGGGTCGTGACATTGGTGGAGGTGGTGATGATTCTACTGGTCGTGAATACATTGCCCGGAAGCTCCGTGAGACGGTAATTCCTACGGTCCTTTTTGATGAGGCCACAGTTGATGAAGCCATTGAGTTCTTGCGCCAAAAGAGTAGAGAGCATGATCCATTTGAGACAGACGAGGCCCAGAAGGGTGTCAATATTGTCCGCAGACAAGGAGCCGCTGGCCCAGACGGAGCCGCTCCAGTAGAGGAACAGACGATTAGCTTACGTTTGACCAATGTGCCGCTAGCAGAGGCTCTCCGCTACGTGGCAGAAGGTTCAGGCATGAAATACAAGATCGAGCCTTACACGGTGGTAATCGTGCCGCTGTGGCAGGGAACTAACGATCTATACACAAGGACGTTCCGTGTTCCTCCTGATTTTCTTTCATCTGCAAGTGATGGAGCTGGAGGTGGAGGAGGCGATGTTGTTGACGATCCATTCGCTACTGGTGGTGGTGATGGAGGAACAGCACTCAAGCCACGTCAAACAGCCAAAGAAATTCTCATGTCACAGGGAATCACGTTCCCTGAAGGTGCAAGTGCATTTTTTAACCCTCGGACATCAACACTAGTAGCAAGGAACACGCAGAACAATATGGAGCTCATTGAGGTCCTCGTTCAAGAGCTGTTAAAGGCCGTAGCTTCTCAGGTTTATATTACTACGAAGTTTGTTGAGATTACACAGACTAACTTGGATGAGCTTGGATTTGATTGGATGATGGGTCAGTTCAATATGCCTGGAAGTAATAGAATCTTTGGAGGCGGCGGAACTCTCGGTAACCAGCGTGGTGGTGAGTCACCAGGAAATGATTATACTTTTGTGCCACCAGGAGGTGGAGCGACTCCAATACCAACGGGTAGATTTCCTGTAACATCTGGACTCAGATTTGGATTGGACGGAATTCAAAGTAATGCGATTGACGGGCTACTTCAGGAGAAGCTTCTGACAAGCAATATTTCACCTGCCATTTTTGGTGTAGGTGGAGTACTTACTGATCCACAGTTCCAGGTAGTAATACGAGCACTCAACCAGAAGAAGGGCGCTGACCTGATGACTGCACCAAGCGTGGTTACTCGTTCTGGCCAGAGAGCAAAAATTGAAATCATTAGGGAATTCATTTATCCGACTGAATATGATCCGCCAGAAATTCCACAGGAATTCTTCGGTGGAGGGATTCAGGGTGGCGGTGGCCTTGGCGGTGGCCTTGGCGGCCTTGGTGGCCTCGGTGGAGGTGGCGGTGGTGCTGCAGGAGGTTTCCCTGTAACACCAGCTAACCCAACATCATTTGAAATGAGACCTGTGGGTGTAACTCTTGAAGTTGATCCTGTAGTAGGAGCTGACGGCTTTACTCTAGAGCTTAACATAGCTCCTGAGGTCACAGAGTTTGAAGGATTCGTTAACTACGGAAGTCCAATTCAAACAGGAGCAGTTGACGCTCTCGGTCAGCCAACAACTATTGTTCTTACAGAGAACCGTATTGAGCAGCCTGTGTTCTCGACTAGGAAATTAACTACTTCAGTTACAATTTGGGACGGACAAACTGTCGCAATTGGAGGATTAATTCGCGAGGACGTTCAAAACGTTCAAGACAAGGTGCCTCTCTTTGGTGACATTCCACTCATTGGAAGATTTTTCAGAACTAACTCTGAGCAGCATTTCAAGAAGAACCTCATGATATTCGTTACTGGAAGGTTAATTGACCCAGCAGGGCAGCCAGTCAATTCGAATGTAACAGGGGGAGCGAACCCAGATGGGGGAACAGCTGCAGACGGAGCGGCCCTCGACCTTGGAATTGGTGCAGGTGGAGGAGCTTCAGATGCTCTATTTAATAACTAGAGAGCTCTGATTACTTTATAATTCAATTAACGGGGAAGGTTACTGCCTTCCCCGTTTTTTTGTATTTGCGTGAAGCTCGATTAGATCCAATATATCTGGATGGTTGTCGTTGGTTTAACGGGTGGTATTGCAATGGGGAAATCAGAAGTCCTTAATGGGATAAGATCAATTATTGAAGAGGCGCGAATATTTGATGCAGATCGATGCGTAAGCGAACTGTTGACACATGAAGAAATATGCGAGAAAGTATCAGCTGAGTTTGGTGATTCTTCACTAACTAATGATGGTAATATTGACCGTCATTACCTGCGAGAGCAGGCCTTCGATAGCGCTGATCAGCGTGCAAAACTTGAAGGCATCTTGCATCCGGAGGTTCAAAAGGAATATTCAATAGCTCTAAATTCAGCTGAGCGAGACGATGTTCCATTCTTCATAGCTGACATACCTTTGCTTTACGAGTCGTCACACAATTACAAGCAAGATTTGACTCTTGTTGTTGCGAGTGATCATAAAACACAAATGGAACGGCTATTGATGAGGCCGGGTATTAGTGAAGGAGTGGCTCGAAAAATGATCGAAGCACAATTACCAATCGAAAGAAAAATAGAACTCGCTGACCATTTTATATGGAATTCAGGTTCTATAAAACAACTACAGAAACAAATTTATTATTTTGCTCTATGGCTAAAGAAAAAGAATTAAAGGATGATGAAGCCCCTAACAAGGCCAAATCGAAAAAGAACACTACTAAGAAAAAGACGGTTAGAAAAAAAGTCGTTAGAAAGAAAAAAATTGCGAAGAAGAAAGTCGCTAAGAAAAAATCACCTAATCTTACTGAAGAGGAAATCGAGGTAATTAAAAACGAATCGGCAGAGGAAGCAGCTCAGGTTGCAGTAGAGCCAGAGCCAGAGCCAGAGCCAGAGCCAGAGCCAGAGCCAGAGCCAGAGCCAGAGCCAGAGCCAG
>Ga0163108_10000413_pt1 | contig 31690 bp, 25 predicted proteins | sample Fk1155metaG_FD_109644 | JGI IMG/M metagenome (GOLD analysis project Ga0163108, IMG submission 109644) | Marine microbial communities from the Central Pacific Ocean - Fk160115 155m metaG | ecosystem: Environmental > Aquatic > Marine > Oceanic > Photic zone | place: The Central Pacific Ocean...
ACGGAGGCTGTCGCATCAGCCCCCGAAGCGGGCTCCTTGACCTCCGGTTTTTCTTCGCGGCCGGAGAAGAATAACAAACCTAACAGGCCGACCATTACGAGGATTCCGACCGCGGTAGAGATCTTCTCGACCTGGGCCTTCCGCCCCTCGGCAGCTTCCACGATCTCAGCAACAGGAACATCAATACCGCAAACGAGCTCGGCTAACTCCTGGTCGAATTGCAGCTTCCGGGCCAGGGCATTCTGGAGTCTCTTGGACTCACCGAGGAGCGCCAGCATCTCATCCGTCTGTTCCCTGGTGAATTCTCCGGGATGCTTTTCACGCAATAGCTTGAGCAGGTCTTTTTCGGCCATCTATGCTTCCTTCTTACCCTTGGGACCCCGGATGGCCGCCTTCGCGACCCCGAGGGAGGAGGCAAGCATTCCCTGCACCACATCCTGACTCCTCTTGACCTTCCTGCTCACATCGGCGAGGGATGCGCCTGAACCATAACGTAACTCGAAGGCGTGACGCTCACCGGCCTCCAGGCCGGAGATGCAATCCTTGAGGCGTTGTCGTTCGGCGCTGGCCAGCGGCGTATGCCCGCCCGCAGTCTTGTCATGTTCAAGGCAGAGCCTGGTCCAGCTCGAATCGCTCTTTCGCGAATACTGGAGCAGATGGGTCTCCGCCAATTGGAAGAGCTCCTCATCGAACTCCCCGAACGCCTCTGAGCTCCGCATGCTGGAGTAGACCTTCCGGAAGACATCGGCAACCAGCTGGGATGCGGACGACGGATCAGACATCCGAACGCTCATGTAAGCGAAAATCCGGGACTGGTAAGTTCGAACGAGTTGGGCGAACGCCTTCGCATCACCCTCCCTTGCCGCCTCGACCAGCTTCATTTCTTTTTTTGTTAACACGCTCAACGCCTCTGCCGCGATGCCCGTATCCCATTCGGGTTTCCAGACAAGTCCTGGCTGCCGATCTTCGATATGCTGAAAAGCTCGCCCAGCGAACACCGTAACCTACCCACGCAGACTATCCTTTCGCAAGTGCAAGCTCTGAAAGTCATGTCATCCTACTCAACAGATACAAGCCACCAATAGGCATATTCGTACGACCAACCGTTGGCTTTATTGAGCACCTCCAGCTCGATGGTGTCTCCCTCAAGACCTGCCAGATCGAGATCGAGATCTAGCCAGCCGTCGGAACTGACCTCGGGACCCACCAGCATGTCCACCAGGAACTTGCCATTGGCCAGAACCTGGAGCCTCCAATCACCCCTGTAATCATGTCCGACCGAGAGCTTCAACCTTCTCGCGGTACCCCTGGCGTCCTTGAGCTTTCTCGACAACCGAACGGCATCTGCAGGTGAACCGGGATGAGTCCTGAGTACTCCGGGACGTCCCCGGTAGCTCCCAAGGAGAACGGGCCCCTCTCCGAAAAGGCCTCTGGCAGCCGTAAGCTTGAAACCCGGAGCAACCAGCTCTGCCGTCTTCTCGCCGTCCTCAGCCTCTCCAGGAGCCTGGACCTTCCGGGACATGGCGCGCCGCCAGGAAACCATCTTTCGGGGATAGGATCTCACCAGGCGGCTGCCATCAAAATCAGCGGAGGTACGTCCAAGCCAGACATGATCAAAGAGCGCGTACTCCCCATCCGGACAGCTCAGACCCAATCCCGTCAGGTTGAATTCTCCAAAATGCTCAAACAGATCGACAGTATGTACCGCCCAGTCCGCCGGACTGCTCGGATGCAGATGCACAAAGCTTCCAGCAAAGGGACCCTCGCCTGGCTTTTTCCCCGATGGCCCCTGGTAAAGCCGGAAGCTTGGCTTGCTCTCGCCCGGCTCCGGACCAAAACGATTATCGTGCGCCACCTGCAGGGATACTCCTCCTCCGCCCTTCTTTTTCCAGGCGACTCGGAGAAATCGATATTCCCCAAACGAGGGAAAGGCCCTGATCGGCGCATCGAGCCCCTTCAACATCGCGCTCTCTTTCTCACCACCGCTCACCAGCACGCAGGATGTACCGCTGTAGCTGTCTCTCCACTCACTACGCGTAAATCCATCGCCATCGGTCAAGCTCGAGCTGAAATAAGGATCATCCTCATAAATGGGCTGCAACCCGGGACGATGCTCCGTAAAAGAAAGCCCGCTGATCTCAATCGGCATGGGCCGAGTGTTGCCAACGAATCGAAGCTCGATATCGACCTCGTTCCCGGAGAACCCGGAAAGATCAAACACAAGGCCGCTCGGCGGAGGCTGGATGGCCGCGTCCTCAGCCGGAGCGGGTATCACGAACCGAGTTCTTTCGACTCCGCCGACAAGCAGCATGAGTTGGCAATTCTCCGTATACCCCGACAATAAACGGGCGCAAACCGCGAGATAGCGATTCTCGACTGAAGGCTGCATCCGCCGGCTCAACTTCATCCCCCCGGCCGGAATCTGCAACTGCAGCTTGAAGCCGGGTCGCTGCACATTGGCTTCATCCCAGTGATTCACCAGGGAAGAACTGCCGGCCCTTGCGGACTCCTGGGTCCACCCATTCAGAGCGGGAAGGAACATTCCAATTCGGCTGGCAACCTCCCTTCGAAGCCCGTTGGTATCAAGGGTCAACCGCGGCTCGACCCAATCAACAAAATCCCTTATATCAAGCGGATCCGCCCCAACGGGTGTCCTCTCCATTTCAGGATCGGCCAGCAACACCAGCCTGGCCTGCCTGCCGCGTGCGGCGGCAAGGTTGATGCGGCCGCTGTCGAATAGCCGCCCCGAACCCAGGAGGATCTCGCTCTGGTAGAGCTTCGTCTCCTTGAGTGAAGGAAAATCCCGCAGGAGCACCCTTGCCGAAGCGCAGCCTCCTTCTCTTGCCCTTCTGTCAATTCCCACCCGGGTCTGGAACGCGACCACGCAATCCGACAAGGCGAACTCCATCTCGCAAAAGGCCCGGACACCGAACCCCCTGGCTGACTCGACCCCGCCGGAAACCAGCGAGTTGCCGAGAACGGACCGGTCCTCGATCCAGCGGCCTCCACCCCCGATCATCCGTTTCTCCCTGACGCGCAGGGGACGGAATGAGGCCAGCGAAACCTCCTCGGGCCGGCTGTAGATTCTCGATGCCACCGTTGAATATTTCACCCAGAGAGCATCCAGGCTCCAGGCTGGCTGGACCACATGCCACCACTGGCGAGGGTTGCGCTGATGGCCCACATCTCCCACGCGGAACCTCGCATCCGATGTACTCAGAACGGCTCCATCCATGGTTTCGACCCTGACCAATCGACCGGCGAGATCCGGAAGGAGCAACGCCAGCTGTTCGAAATAAGCATCCCAGGGGTCGATGGGCAGCAGGTGAAGCTCCGCGATCCTGTTGAAAGAAATCGTCTCGACGCCCGAATCAAGCAGCAGCCGAACGCCCGCCCTTCCCCACCGCATCGAACGGAATCTTTCGCTGCTTCCATCCGCGTAAAAAATCGTTCCAGGGCTCAGCGGCGGAGAAGACCGTGAAGAAAAAACAACCCTCCGCAGCCAGCGGGTGAGGACGCGAACCTGCCGGCCTCCCTTGCTGCCCGGTTTCCACATATCGACAGTTGGTTGGACCTGCAGATGCGGCAATTGGGGAGAGGCCGGGTTCTCCTTCCCCGATCTGTAACCTCGAAAATTGCACGGCAGGAGGTCGCCTCCGGCAAACTCAACATAAGGACCTTCCGGGAGCCCCGTACCACCGGCGGAGCTCCTGATCCAGGAGACCGGATTGGCTGGATTGAAGAGCCAGACCCCGCCAAGCGTCGCCCGGCGCCCGCTATGACCCCAATCAGAGATATTCGGCCCGTAGACGACCTGCCCGTTGGCCAGAACCGCCCTGTAGGACCTGGCATGGTAACCCGGACTGCTGGCCCGCGAAACCAGCGGTTGGGCTCTGCGGGCCTGGACCATCTTCGGCGGCCGAACGGCCTCTTGAGGCTGGGCCTCCTGAACGGCAGCAGGAACGATTCCCGCAAAACTCAATAAAACAAGGGCAAGGAGAATGAATACCCGGCCTGCCTGCGTTCTTTCAATCTTACCGAGGGTTACCAAGAGTTCTCTTCCTCGCATCCAGTCCCCGGGAGCCCCGGCGACAGACCGCCGGGAAATAATGATTACCGTTCAGGTTAGACGCAAAGAACCCCGGCAGGCAAGAAAGCTTAATCGAGAGAGCTTAGATTTGCCTCGACCTTATCGAGCTCCGCCTCGAGCTCGATCACTCTCTCGCGCTCCCGCTCGACCACATCGGGACTGGCCTTGCTGACAAAATTTTCATTGGCTAATTTTTTCTTCGCGCCCTCGATGCGCCCGCTGAGCTGATCTCGTTGCTTCAGAAGCCGAGCCTTCTCCTTCTCCATATCAATCGCGCCTGGAATGTAGACGTCGACATCCCGAACGACGGCGACAGCCGAATCGGCTGTCCTCTCTACATCTCCGGCGATCTCGAGAGACTCGAGGACACCCATATGAACCAACAGGTCAGCAAGCGGCTCTAGCTGCTCACGGCGACTCTCATCCGCCCGAATTCGAACGGGAAGCTTGTCCGCGAGCGGAATCTCATTCTTACTTCGAATGTCCCGGATGGCTCTGATGATCTCCTGCAGAAGCTCAAAGCGTTTCTCCAGGTCCTGGTCCCTCCAGCCGGCGGCAGCCTGCGGCCACGGCGCATGAACCAGCAACTCAGGAACGCCGAGCTGATCACCAATTCCCCGTTCGGGAGCCTCCTCGCCCAGCCTCTCCCAGAGAAACTCGGTGATAAACGGAACAAAGGGGTGCAGGAGCCGAAGCACCTGGTCAAGAGCGACGGCGAGCACCTGGCGGGCCAGCGGAGCTTTCTCGGCCTCCCTCATTCTTGGCTTGATAAACTCGAGGTACCAGTCACAGAGCTCCGACCAGAAAAATTCCCTGGCGAGGGAAATCGCCGCCGCGGGACTGTAGGACTCGAGCTGTTCATCCACAGCCTCGATCGCGAGCGCGAGCCGCGAGAGGAGCCAGCGGTCCTCGAGCGCGAGATCCTCGAGCTCGCGGGGCTCGAAAGAAACTCCCTCGAGATTCATCAACGCGAAGCGCGCGGCGTTGAGAAGCTTGTTGCAGAAATTCCTGCCGACCTCGAATCGGTCGCTGACGAGCTTGGCCGCTGGAACATCCTCCATCGTTCCCAGGACATCAAATTCCTTGCCGGATTCAGGACAGATATAGGTGAAGATGCTGCTGCCATGCTTGGCCTCCGCGAGGTCCACCATGTTTCCGGAGAATGGAGAGATCGCCTGGACAGGCAGCCGGATATCCTGCATCCCTGTCTGCAGTTCGCAGACCACGTAACGCATCGCATCCGCTCCGTAGCGTTCGATGATATCGACCGGGTCGATCCCGTTGCCCTTGGACTTGCTCATGCGCTCGCCCTTGCCATCGAGAATCGTCGCGTGAATAAAGACGTCGGAGAAGGGAAGATCGCCGATATTGTAGAGCCCCATGAGCGCCATGCGGGCGACCCAGAGGGTGATGATGTCTCTGCCGGTAACGAGGCAGGAGCCGGGATAGTAATACGAAAGACAGTCTTCGTTGCCATCGATGGAGCCCAGGGGCGGCTGTCCATCCTCGACTCGGGCTGTGGCGGGATCCGGCCAGCCAAGCGTGCTGTGCGGCCAGATGCCGCTCGAGAACCAGGTGTCGAGAACATCGGGGTCACGTTCGAAACCGAGCTCTCCGAGCTCAGCCTGTAGTTCGGCGCCACCTTCATCTCCAAGTGGACAGACCATGAACTCCAGGGTCTCCTCATCGAACTTACCCGCGATGGCATCCGTATCGGCGTCAGCCGTCAGCAGTTGGCTCGATCCGCCAGCCGATCCGACCCTCACGCAAACATCATCCCTGCCAAGCAGGCTACCGAGCTGGTCAACCCTGGCGGAGAAGTCCGCAACCTCCACTTCAGCGCTCCAGATAGGAATCTGGTGGCCCCACCAGAGCTGGCGGCTGATGCACCAGTCCCTCTTTTCTGCCAGCCAGTTTACGTAGGTGTTGCCGTAGCGTACCGCGTCCGGATGGAATACCAGCTTGCGTCCGCTGGCAGATTTCCAATCACCTTCGACGGCATCGATCGCCGCCTGCGCAAGCCCGGGGGTGCGGAATTCTCTATCTGTCCCCCTGCCGCAGACCACCCCATCGGGGGTGTCTCCCATCAGAACGAACCACTGCCGCGAGAGGAAAGGCTCGGCGGGTGTCTTTGAACGGTCAGAGTGCCCAACCTCGACCTCACGATCCTCCACCGCATCTAGCAATCCAAGCTCGTCGAGATCGGCCACGACCTTTTTCCGCGCCTCGTAGCGATCGAGACCAGCGTAAGGTCCAGCCGACTTCGCAAGCGAGCCGTCTGTTTCAAGGATATTGAGAATGTCAATCTCGTCCTTATGCCGCCCCCAGACCTCGTAATCATTCGGGTCATGGGCCGGGGTGATCTTCACACAGCCGCTACCGAGCTCCGGCTTGGCCCACTCATCGCAGACCAGGGGAATCGGCCTGTCGAGCAGGGGAAGCATCACCATCCTCCCAGCCGATGCCATCTCTTTGAGCTTATTCAGAGTGGGCAGGTGACTCTCACGGCGGGCCTCGAGACTCGCGAGTTGCTCCTCTATCCCCTCCCGGTCGCGATCCGCAGCTTCTGCAAGAAGCTCACGAGTCCTCGCCAGCAGTTCGTCAAGGCTACCCCCGGGATCGGGATGACAAGCTACCGCCGTATCCCCCAGCATCGTCTCCGGACGCGTGGTGGCGACCGTGACAAACTCCGGCTCACCTGGCTGCGGGTCGATCACCGGATAGCGGATGTGCCAGAAATGACCGGCAACCTTCTCGTGATAGATCTCATCATCGCTGACGGCCGTCTGCAGGTGACAATCCCAGTTGACCAACCTGTTGCCGCGATAGATCAGACCGTCGCTGAACATATTGAAAAAGGTCCGGCGCACCGCTCGCTCGCAAACAGAATCCATGGTGAAGCGCTGCCGATCCCAGTCGCAGGAGCAACCCATGCTCTGTTGTTGAGAGACGATGCGCTTCTGGTACTGGTCCTTCCATTCCCAGATCCTCTCCACCAGCTTCTCACGGCCGATATCGTGGCGGGTCTTTCCCTCGAGCTCAAGCAGGCGCTTCTCAACCACGGCCTGGGTGGCGATCCCCGCATGATCGGTCCCCGCCATCCAGAGGGTATTGTCTCCCCTCATCCTGTGCCAGCGGGTCAGGAGGTCCTGCATCACATTGTCCATGGCATGACCCATGTGCAAAGCCCCTGTCACATTGGGAAGAGGCATCATGATGACGTAGCGGTCTTCGCGCTCATCGGGAGTGGCGGCAAAAGCCTTCTGGGAGAGCCACCTCGAATAGATGTCCCCCTCAACGGAGGCCGGATCGTATTGCTTTGGGAGCTCTCTGGTCATGGACTTGAAACCCTGGTCACTCTGGAAAGTTCAGCTACTCAACAGGTTGCACAAGTTACCTGAGAGGGGCCTTTTCGTCCACAGCGACCTGCGCCGCGGCTCAGACCGAAAAACGAAAGATCTCCCCACCCGCGACCCGCAGGTAGTCAACAGTGCTGAGGACCACCGAATCGGTAAGCGAGCCAGCGTTGAAAGCGATCCTGTCGTTCGCCTCTATCGATACGTCGACAAAAAGCGGAAAGGGTAGAACCGGCTCGCCAAAGGGCGGAACACTGCCAGGCACGAGCCCGGTCAAATCCATGAGCTCATCAGCTGTCGCGAAGCGCAGAGACTTCACCCCCAGGCGTTTCTTAACAGCCTGTGAATCGAGCTTGAGAGCCGCGCTGAGAACAAAGACCGAGAAATTTTCGCCTGCCTTGAGCAGCAGCGCCTTGCCCCCTGTCTCCAGGGCTTCACCGCGCGCCCGGGCGGAATCTTCCGAGGTCCGGGTCGGTTCGTGGCTGATCCGGCGGTAGGAGATTCCCTCGCCGTCGAGGAGCTCGATGATCAGGGAAAGCTTCGGGTTTCCTGGGTTCAAGACACGCCCCTCAGCCTTCCCGGCGGGATGGATGGATCAGGACCTTGGAGAAAAATTCCCGGCGATCTTTCATCCCCTCTAACACATCGGCAGCCCCGTTGAGAGGAATGCGGTGAGTTATGAGCGGCTTGAGATCAAGGTCTCCCGCCGCCATGGCGCTGAGAACATCCCGCCAGTCATCGGTGCCCCCGCTGGCTGAGAAATGCGAATTCCAGGTTCCGTGGAGAGTGGCCTCGCGCCGCATCAGCTGGGAGATGAGCGCGGAGGGAACCGTCACATCCGCGGAGGGATTCCCCAGTATGACAACCCTCCCACCCCGGCAGACCGTCTCCATGGCCTGCAAAAGAGTCTGTGGAACGCCGGCCCCATCAAAGGTGAGGCTTACTCCCTCACCCGCCGTCGAATTTTGAACCACCTCGACCGGATCCGCCTCGCTGGAATCGAACACGTCCTCGAAGCCCATCTCGCGAGCCTGGTCGAGCTTGGCCTGCTCGATGTCAAAAAGCAGGATTCGGGAGGCGCCCGCGGCCCGAACCCACTGGGCAACCATCAGGCCAATCGGACCGATGCCGAAGATCGCAACTGTTTCACCCTCAGAGCACCCGCCTCCCCTGCGCACCGCGTGAAGGGCAACGGCCGCGGGCTCCGTCATCGCCGCCTCCTCGAGGGAGACTCCATCCGGGATCGGCACGAGATTGGCTGGCGGAGCTGTAACGTATTCGGCGAAGGCTCCATCGCAACGCGAGCCCAGGTAGTCGTAGTCCAGACACTGGGCATACTTTCCCTCCTGGCAGGGACCGCACTCACCGCACCACAGAAGCGGAAAAACCGCGACCCTGTCCCCGGGAACGAATCCTTCAACGCCATCGGCCACAGCCTCAACCGTTCCGGCGAATTCATGGCCGCAGACGGTCGGAAAGCTGTAGGTCCCCTTGCTGAAGATCCGGGGGATATCCGACCCGCAGACACCACAAAACCCGATCCTCACCAGGACCCCGCGCTCATCCTGTCCTGGCCCGGGCGCCGGTCTCGGCACGTCCTCCAGGCGAAGATCTCCAACACCATGGAGAACGAGGGCCTGCATCGAATCTCCAGGCTGGCTCATGAATCTCCGGCCCCACCGGCCGCGAGCGCCACACCCTCGGCAACCGCGGCGACCGTCTTGCTGCGGTTCTCGTCTATGTCACCGCCCGAATTATAGATACTGCTGGTACCCGCCACCAGGATGCCCGCTCCCGCGCCCACCATGGGGGGGATATTCTCGAAGCTGACATTGCCGTCAACGCTGATCGGCACCTTGGCATCCCTGGCCGCCAGGAAATCCCGGCAGGCGGCGATCTTTTCAAAAGCGGATGGGACCAGCTTCTGCCCGGCAAATCCCGGGTTCACCGTCATCAGCATCACGAAATCGAGGCGCCCCAGGACATGCTCGAGAATATCGAGAGGAGTCGCAGGATTGAGAGCCACTCCCGCCTCGGCCCCGATGTCCCGGATCAACCCGAGGGTACGGTCGAGGTGACGGGCTGATTCAGCATGAACGGCGACATACTGCACGCCGATCTCGGCGAGCTGCGAAATAAACCAGTCGTTGTCCTCCACCATCAGATGAACGTCAAAAGGAAGGGAGGTGCGGCCGCGGAGGTCACTCAAGGCGCCGAGACCCATGGGCATATTGGGGGCGAAATGAGCATCCATGATGTCGAGATGGATCATGTCGGCTCCAATGGCCTCGAGGTTGGCCACCTCGCCAGCGAGGTTGGCCTGGTCGGCGCACATCAGCGATGGCGAGATCTTGACGCTGGTTTCATCAAAAAAAGAAACTGTCATTTAGGTGACTCTCTGAAGTTGCCTGTAAAAAGTGAGGGCGTGCGAGGAAGCCGCGCCCGGACTATGCTGCCTGGATTTTACCAAGGATTCAGCCAAAGAGCAGCCTGGGCGGAGCCCATCTGCATATAAAAATCCGGCGGGCAGGAGACTCAGGACTCCCTTTGCCTGGAGGGCCGGCGGGCCTTGTCGTCACCCTCGGGGGAATCGGAATCTTTACGAGCCTTCGGAGAACGTTTCCTGCGGTCACTCTCGCGGGTATCGGAGTCCTTGCTGTCCCTTGGTGAGCGACTCCTCGACCGCCTGAAGGCCTTCTCGATATCCTCGACCTTGAGGATGCCATCGCCGTCTTCATCAAGACGATCGAACCTCTCCTTGATCGGTCCACTGGCCTCTTCCCTGGTGATCTTTCCATCATTGTTCTTGTCGAGGCGTTTTGCGTAGGAGGAGATGCCGCCCCTGGAGTCACGCTCGCGACTGGAGCGCTCGCGTGCAGACCTGCTCGAGGGGGCCTTGTCACTGGCGGCCGCGGCGATTTCCCGCTTCGAAACGGAGCCGTCCTTATCCCTGTCAAGCCGGGCGAGGATCGAACCCGCGGCCTCCAGTTCCCGCCTGCTCAGCTTTCCATTTCTGTCTCTGTCGAGAATGGCAAAGAGCGCATCCTGCGTAGGCTGGGCAGAATCACGACTGGAAGGCCTCGGCCTGTCGGTATCCCGTGACGGGGTCCCGGGGGATCTGCGCGAGCCATAGGATGCCGTGAGCATCGCCGCGACCTCCTCCTGGTTCAGAGCTCCATCCTTGTTCTTGTCAAACTTCTCGAATTTTACACCCAGGCGCGCCCTGTAGGTCTCCGGCAACTCTTCACTGGAGACCTTGCCATCGCCGTCCTTGTCGAGCCGCTTGATGAAATCCGCTGCAGAGGGGGTGGATCGGCTGCCGGAGGATGATCCCGGCCGGCGGCGGGAGCGGGAATCTCGTTCACGATCCGAGTCCCTGCCGGCTGAAAAAGCCCTGGCGAACTCGGCGGCGTTCAGGGCGCCATCGCCGTCTCCATCTCCACTCCTCAGGGCGCGGTCGAAGAAATCCCGCTTGTCCGCGGGAATCTCCTCAGCCGTAAGCTTCCCGTCGCCATTGGAATCAAGGCGTTTAAAAACCTCGGCCTGGCCGGATTTCTCATCCTGTGCCCGGAGGCTTCCGGACGTGATGGCCGCCATCGCGGTCAGTAAGAGCGCTATTTTCATCATCTTATTACCTTCCTGGTTGATCCTCGCCGCGATAGGCGGGATCGGGTCCTTGGGATTCAGCTGAATAATTCCATCACAACCTCGCCGCCATCGACAATCTTGAGCGGGCGGCCCAACGGGCTGTTGTGTTCCTTGTCGGTATCTACATCGAGCGCGTAGCAGACAGAGGAGAAGAGATCCTCGACCTTGACGGGGCGATCCTTCACCTGCGAGCCATCGTCAGTACTTGAGCCGATGACCTGGCCGCCCTTCACCCCCCCTCCGGAGATGGCGAGGTTGAATACACGGGGATAGTGATCCCGGCCGGTCCTGCCATTGATGCGCGGAGTACGCCCGAACTCTCCCATCCACAGGACCACGGTCCGATCGAGCATGCCCCTGTCGCGGAGGTCCGCGATCAGCGCCGCGTAGCCCCGGTCTACCCCGCCAGCGAGGTTCTTGATCCGGTCGAAGTTGTCGTTGTGGGTATCCCAGCCATTGGAGCGCACCTCGATATAGGTAACACCGGCCTCCACAAGGCGGCGAGCCAGCAGGCAGCCCTTACCGAAAGAACCATCGCCATAGAGTTCACGGGTTTTTTCTGACTCCCTGGAGATATTAAAGGCCTCAAGCTTTTTGCTGGTGGCGAGCTTTCGCGCCTTGGCGTACAGGGCGCGATGCTCCTTCACCCGGTCTGCGGCTCCGGAGCCTGCGAATTCTCCTTCCAGGTTATTCAGCAATCCGATCGCCCTATCCAGGCGCGCATTCCCCGCGGAGACCGTTGTGTTTTCCGGGGGACGGTCAGGGGACGAGACAGAGAACGGATCGTAGCCCACACCAAGGAACCCGGCGCTGATGCCGGAGAGACCCCGCGAGCTTCCAATGGCGACAAACTGCGGAAGCTCATGCTCCGCATCGCCGATCTCCTTGGAAACCAGCGAGCCGATGGATGGGTGCTTTACGCTGCCGGTGGGAGCATAGCCCGTGTGCAATTGATAGGTCGCCCTCTGGTGGTTCCCCTCGCGATTCGTCATCGAACGGACCAGGGCGATATCTTTCATCTGCTCAGCCACCAGCGGCCAATGCTCCGCGACCCGGATACCCGGCACGGCCGTCTTGATGGCCCCGGTCGGACCACCGCTGTCGTGGCCGGGCTTGGGATCGAATGTTTCGAACTGGCTGGGACCACCCTGCATCCACAGGACAATCACCGACATGCCCTTTTTCTGAAGGTCTTCAGCCCGTAGAGCGACGAGGTCCCGCAAGCCGAGAGAACCGGCGGCAGCTACACTGATACCCGCGGCGCCCGTGGCGCCCAGGAATCCGCGGCGACTCAACTCCGCGAATCCGTCAGCCTGTTCGTATTGGCCGTGTCCCGGGTTCATCTTCATCGATTCACCTTTCACTGATGAATTCCGTCGAGTTCACAAGGCTCCAGAGGAGATCTTCGAAAGCCTCCCCCCGCCCCGGAACGGACTTGCGGTACTTGCTGAAAATCTCCCACTCGCTCACGGTTGGACGCCTGCTGAGCACCTTCAGATACAATTCATCAAAGACCAGCCGGTCATTCTCATGGGAGCCGAGCAGGCGGCCCAGCATGGTGTCGCCTTTCGAACGGATCGCCTGGGTAATGATCGGGGAGTTCATCAGGAAGAGAGCCTGTGGAATCGTCCCCGCCACATCCTCTGTAGGAGTGGAAGGATCAAACCCGAAAATTCTCTCGAAGTTGCCCTCAAGAGAATTTCGCGCGCCCCGCCCGCGCGAGGATGAACGGGGAAACCTCTCCGGGCGCAGTTCCAGGACCCGGACGATGGTCCGGTAGAGCTTGCTTGCGGACATCCGCGAGCAGGTCACCGCGGCGAAGGATGGCGCCTCGGGCGAGGGAGAAGGCTCACGGATCTTTCTCTGGTAGGTCTCTGTCAGCGCGATGGCTGTAAGCAGCCACTTGAGACTGTAGCCGTTCTCTCGGCAGCCCTCCGCGAGAAGGTCGAGCGCCTCGGGATAATCAGGTGAGCGATCGGGACCCATGTCATCGACGGGCTCAACGAATCCCTTTCCAAGCAGCTCTTTCCAGGCCCGGTTGACCAGGGCACGGCCAAACCAGGGGTTGTCCTTACCAGTGAGGAACCCACCGAGGGCCTGCCGGCGATCGACATCATCGACGCGTTCACCAGGGCTCTTGCGGGTAACGAAGAACTCCGGGTGAACCAGGGTCCCACGACTCTGGGGGTTTTCGAGGTCCGGCATATAATGCTCACCGCTACCCCGGGTCCGGGGACGAGACATCGCCATGCTGACGGCCGCCTTGATTTCCCCCGTGCTCAGGTGCCTGTCCTTGTCCTTGTCCCCGGCTCGCAAAAAACGACCGAAGAGGCCAGAGAGCGCCCTGGGCACCTCCCGTGAGGAAACGGTCCCATCCGAGTTCCGGTCGTAACGCTCGACCCATGTAGACGGATCCCCGTAGCGTTTCGTGAAGCTTCCCTGGGTAGCCTGCTGACGTTGAAAGCTCCGCGCCGAGCTATCCGTGGAGACAATCTCGAACTGGCGCTGGCTGGCTTCGCTGCCTTCCTTACGCCGAATCCGCAGGCGAGGAAAGAAGGCGGCAAGCTGGTGAAACTCTTCGCGTTTCCAGCGGTCATAGGGATGGTCATGGCATTGGGCGCATTGCAGTTGGATACCCAGGAAGATTCTCGATGTCTCAGCAGCCAGTTCGTTGGCCTCTCCCATCTGGGCCAGCACCAGGCCGGTCTGGCCATTGGTGTTGATGTCGCCTGTAGCTGTCAGAAGGTCGACCGCGATCTTATCCCAGCCGCGGTCACCCTTGAGCTGATCCCTGATCCACCTGCGCAGCTGTTCACGAACAATGCCAAAGCGCTGGTCCTGGGACCTGTAGGCGATCACATCCCGCCAGTAGCGTCCCCAGGTTTCAGGATACTCTTCACTGGCAAGCAGGGAGGATATCCTCGATGAGCGCTTCGAGGGATCAGGATCGAGCGTAAAGAGTGTCAGCTCATCGGCGGAAGGAACCTTACCGGCAAGATCGAGACTCACTCGGCGAAGAAACTCTTCATCAGAAACAAGGGTTGTCGTCTCGACTTTTTCAGCCTTTAAAGCCTCGGAGATGATTCGATCGACCCTGTCCGCAACCCCGCGGGGACTGTAGTCCTCACCAAAAAGACGGCTGGTAAATCCAAGAGCCGCAAAGACTGTAAGCACGGCGCACAGAAAATTAACGATCGCTGCCGGTTTCCGCATAGGTAATCAACCTTTGATAAAAGTCGGCTCCGAACTGCATTCTGGAGCCGTTTCCTTAAACCCCCCAGCCAATCAATAGTTTCTCATATTAATCGACCGGACACCAAGGAGAGATTCCACCTGCAGTTGCAAAGATGAACCTGGGGCATCCCCCTAAGTACTTCAATCCCAAGCAGATCGGTATCAGCCGCCTAGTCGAGCTCACGGCGGAGCTTCTTGTAGTGGTTCACCAGGGCATTGGTTGAGCTGTCATGGGAGCTGATGGTCGACTCGTCCCGAAGCTCCTCGAACACCCTGGAAGCAAGGCTCTTGCCCAATTCGACCCCCCACTGGTCGTAGGGATTGATTCCCCAGATACAACCCTGGACAAAGACCTTGTGCTCATACATTGCCAGCAAGGCGCCCAGCGTACGGGGGTCAAGACGCCGAACAAAGATTGAATTGCTCGGCCTGTTCCCGGGAAACTCCTTGTGCCCGACAAGGTCAGCGACATCCTGCGAAGCCAGCCGACCACGCTCCACCTCAACCAGAAGCTCCTCGCGCGCCTCCTCCCTCGTCTTCCCCAGCATCAAAGCCTCCGTCTGAGCGAAGAAATTGGCCAACAACTTCAGATGGTGCTCGCCAAGGGGATTCTGGCTCTCGGCCGCGGCGATAAAGTCGGCTGGAACGATCCGGGTACCCTGGTGAAGAAGCTGAAAATAGGCGTGCTGCCCATCGGTTCCGGGGCCGCCCCAGATGATCATCCCGGTAGCCCCATCGACTGGTTCACCCGCGAGGGTCACCGACTTGCCACAGCTCTCCATGTCAAGCTGCTGCAGGTAGTCGGGCAGAAACCGCAGGTACTGGTCATATGGGAGAACTGCGTGGGTCTCCATCCCGAAGAAGTTGTTGTACCAGACCCCGAGGAGTCCCAGCAGGAGCGGAATATTCTCCCCCGGCTCAGCCTGCTGGAAATGAAGATCCATGTCGTGCGCTCCCGCCAGCAGGGACTCGAAGTTGTCCATGCCAACGTACAACGCGATCGGCAGCCCGACCGCGCCCCAGATCGAATAGCGGCCTCCAACCCAATCCCAGAACTCGAACATATTGCCGGCATCGATACCAAACTCAGTCACGGCATCTTCGTTCACCGAGACCGCGACAAAATGTTTCTCAACAGCCTCTACATCTCCCACCCTCTCGAGAAACCAGGCCCGGGCGCTCAGGGCGTTGGCCAGTGTCTCCTCGGTCGTAAAGGTCTTCGAGACCACCACGAAGAGCGTCGATTCGGCATCGAGCTCCTTCAAGGTCTCAACAATATCCGTCGCATCTACATTCGATACGAAATGGATCCTCAGGCCCGCTCGAGCGTAGGGTTTCAATGCCTCCGTCACCATCAGCGGCCCCAGGGCCGAGCCGCCGATTCCGATGCTGACGATGTCGGTAAATTCAGCGTCCGTATATCCCCTTCGCTCGCCACTGTGAACGGCATCGCAAAACGTCCCCATCTGCGCAAGCACCCTGTCGACACCATCCATGACATCGCCAGCCTGACCTTCGACCTCGACAGGCCGTCCCGACCTGTTCCGGAGGGCCGTATGCAGAACCGCTCGCCCCTCAGTTGAGTTGATCCGATGGCCGCTGAACATCTCGGCCCGTTTTTCATAAACGCCGGACTCTTCAGCCAGTTCAAGCAGCAACGCGATGGTCTCGGAAGTCACCCTGTTCTTGGAGTAATCAAGAAGGATGTCACCAAGGCTGCAGGAGAACTCGGTGAACCTGTTCTCATCGCCTTCAAAAAGATCGCGCATATGGAGGTCGGCGACCTTCTCGTAATGGGCCTGGAGTTTTTCAACAACATCCGCGCGCATAAGATATCACCCGTAAAAACCGGCTGGACAGACAGGAGACAAGCGAGCGCCCAGTATGCCCAGCAATCTATCCTTCTTCAACCGAGGAAGGTACCTTCCTGCCCCCAGACTTCCAGAGCCTCCAGGTAGCTTACCGATTGCAGGTCCCCGGGAAGCCTGAGGCCTGCCATGATTTCCCGAACCCCGACCTCGGTCTCATGCTCGACCGACACAGATATGATCTTTTCAGGCGCGGAAATCTCAGCCAGTTCAATAATCCCATCCCCGTGCAAAGGAGCGCGATATTGCCAACGCTCCTTGGCTACCGGGATCACCCGTAAACCCGCTCCTGCGGCGCCGAGAGACTCCAGGAGCTCCTCCTCGGAAGCCACCGGCGCCTCGGCCGGCGAACAGCCGACCCCCAGCGCTCCTGCGACCTCGTCAAAAACCGCCGCTTCCAGGGGAAAGCTGTAGTTTTCTTCCGGATCCTCCATCCACCTTGAAACTCCGTCCCCGACCGTCTCGATGCAGCGCTTGATCTTGAAGTCACCGAAACGCAACTTGAAATTAATCTCGCAGCCAGGAGACCAGAGGTAACGATCCGTCACGACCTGGGAATCCGGAAACAGAGCCGGAAGCATCCTCAATTCCTTATCAAGAGCTTCCGAGAGAACCCCGAACCCCCGCCATTCCCAGTGAGCACCAAACGCCATTCTATATCTCAGGAAATAATTTGACTATTGGAAAACAGCCCAGATAATGCATCGGGCTCGACGCGGCTGTCGAAACCGCCCCAGGTAGAGAGACCGAATCCGTGAAATCAAGGCCGTAAGATCAGGATCTATCGACATTGCGCTCCGCAAGCTCCGTCTTCTCAAAACCTCTGGCGTCGCCACCGAACCCGCTTCGGGAGGATATACTCCTGGAAGGATTCGAGCAAGCAGGCAAACAGGTTACCGAGCACGTGTTAGACGCCTTGGTCGAAACAGCCGACGCCGATGGGATCCTGCTTATTTTTAGCCCCCCCGGCCTCCCAAGGTCCTGGGTTGCTCGCGGCAGGGGCCGAAAGGCTCTCCCCGAAGCCCTCGCCAGGCCGCTACCCGGCTGCCAGGACACCCGGCTGCCCCACACCGGACTTCCCTGCACCGGCCTTCCCTGCACCGGCAATCAACGCTGGCCGATCGGTGCCTGCGTTGACCTCGGAGAGGCCGGGACCGGGGAGCTGTATTTCACTGCCCCCCGGGCACAGACCGCCAGTTGGGCCCGGGAACATCTGGACAGGATCTCCCTGCTGCTGTCCATCTCCGTCCGGCTCGATGGCCCCGGAAAATTCCATCCTGCCCGGCAACAAGACCACAGCTCATCCGAAGAGCCCCCGGCTGGCGAGCTCCGGCGCCTCTTCCCGGAGATCATTGGTCAGAGCGCAGAACTGGAGACCGTCCTTCGCTCCATCCTGCAGGTAGCCGACTCTGACATCCCTGTCCTCATCCGAGGGGAAAGCGGAACTGGAAAAGAGCTCGTAGCCGCTGCGATCCATCGCCTGGGCAGCCGAAAAAAAATGCCGTTCGTATGCGAAAACTGCGGGGCCATCGCCGAGCAATTAGCCGAAGCTGAGCTCTTTGGCCATGAGAAGGGAGCCTTCACCGGAGCATCCATAGCCCGCCCCGGCCTGATTGAACGAGCCCATCGCGGAACACTCTTTCTCGACGAGGTCAGCGAGATGGTGCCTTCCCTGCAGAAAAAACTCCTGCGGGTTCTGCAGGAAAAGGCTGTCAGGCGGGTTGGAGCTCTACAGACACAGGTCGTTGACTTCCGCCTGATCTCCGCAACCAATCGAGACCTCGAGAAGATGATCACCGAACAGACCTTTCGCGAAGATCTCTACTACCGGCTCAACGTCACCTCCATCCGCCTGCCATCCCTGCGGCAGAGGAGAGAAGACATCCCCTCACTGGTAGAACACTTCGCCGGCCTTCACGGCCGCAAGGGGCGCCGTGAGCCCCCCCGCTTCAGCGCTGAGATTCTTTCGATCCTCAGCTTCTATGACTGGCCTGGAAACATCCGCGAGCTTGGAAACGAGATCTGGCGGCTTGTCGAAACGGTCAAGGGAGAGGTCAAACCCGAGCACCTTTCGAAAAAGATCGCCTCGAGCCGCAGCGCCTCGGAGAGAACCAGGCCAGGCACTCTCGAGCAGATTGAAAAAGATGTCCTCGGGGGAGCCATAGTCAAAGCGCTAGAAAAAACACACGGCAACCGAGCGCAGGCGGCCAGGCTCCTTGGGATAGGGCGGGCGACCCTCTACCGCCGACTGACGCGTTACGGACTCCAGTGCGAGTGAGGAGGGACAAGCCCGGACTCTCACTTCAGACTCGATGCGTTCTGACGATAGAACAGCTGCCACCACTGGACAATGAACTTGCGGTCATCAAGACCCGGAAAACGCGTTGACCGAAAACGGTTCAGAAGGCCTGCCCTGAGAACGACTCCAAGAGGAAACCCCTTGAAATTTTTAAGCCTCACGCGCACCGCGCCCTTCGGACGGGCCACCTTGTTCATGGCAATGTCATCGATCTCAAAGCTGCCCATCCCCTTGATCAGGTAAAACCAGCGCCGGCTCTTTTCATCGAAGCGGGCGAAGTCATGTTGCAACACCAGCAGGTCGAGCTCGCGGATCTTTGTCGGAACATTATCCCCAACATGGGCCACCAGGGACGGAATCTGTTTTTTATCGACACCCCACAAAACCTTGTAGGCTTTCTGCGCCCTGGGAGCCGGACCCGTCAGGTATTCCAGCATCAGCCGGGTTTTCTCGGCAGATGACTTCTGGGCCTCCGGCGGCTTCACCTTGGCCTTCCCCTCTCCCTGCGAAGAGGAGACGGGGGGCTCCGCTCGCCCGGCGGCAACACCCGCGGAGGCCGCTTTGGCAGCGGGCTCCGAAGCGGCTTCAGTCCGAGCGGGAACCGATGGAGCGGCGTCTTTCGTGCCGGCCGCGGCTGGAACCTCCGGCTTCCGAGCAGTGTCCTTCCCGCTAATTGCAGCCGCGGCAATCACCCTGCGCCTCTCGGCATCCTCCCCGCGCGAATAACGCACCACTGGCTTCCTCGCGGCCTCAACGGGAGCGGTAGAGTTCTTCTCCGCTCCGCCGCAGGCGCAGAGAGCCAGGAGAACGAATAGAGCTGCCAGGCTTTTCATCAGCCTCATTTGAATTCCGCTTTTCGGTTGTTACGTAAATGTCGCCAAATACCAATGCCTGCATTTTATTTGCAGAAGCTCTCATTTGCCAGCCCCCCCCTCTTCAGGGTTGGGACTGGAGCCTCTACACGCTACAATGCGCGAATTCCCAGCATTTACCGGAACTACCCCCATGGCAAAGTGCGTTCATTGCGGCCAGAAAAAAGGAAAGCGCCATTGCCCCGCGCTAGAAGATGGCATCTGCGCGCAATGCTGCGCGACCCACAGGCTTGAGACAATACAGTGTCCGGCCGACTGCGTACATCTCCAGTCAGAGTTCTACCAGCAGGGAAGAAGGAGCCAGAAGGCGCAATCAGCCGGAAAAAAGTTTCTCGAGCGCACCAGCGCCAGCTTCCACTCAGAGGAGGCCCAGAGCTTCGCGTTTATGGTCCAGGCCGATCTCTACTGGTGGTGCTCCCGGCACAACGGCCTGGCCAACGAAGAAATCGCCAGGACATTGAAAGCGACCACAGCCGACCCGGACGGCCCGACGGGAGATGAGGACGACCTTGCCGGTTTCATCAGAAAGCTGTTCAGCCGGAGCCAGAGATACTCCAACCTCGAGAAGAACGGCTTTGATCAGGAACAAAAAAAGAAGGTCATCGAGGCGCTGGCAAGCTGCGCCCAGAATCATGCGAACGGCGAATCCGGCAAAGAAAGCCAGTCATACCTGCAAGAGCTCAGCGACTATTTCGACCAGCTTGATTTTGAAGCAGACCTGGACTATTCCCCGACAGAAGAGCTCGCGGAAGAAGCTCCCCCAGCCAGCGGTGAAGAAGAACAGTCGGCGGAAGAGAGAGACCTGACCATTCCGGAGCAATAACCACTCCTGGTGAAACAAGATGTTACCGCAGACTATCCTGATCATCGCCGCGACCGAAGGCGAGTTGTCCCCTGCAAGAGAGCTCCTTGGCGGCTCGGCGGAAAATATCTCCTTCGCTGCGACCGGAGCGGGAAAGGTCAGCACGGCCATCTCCACGCTCGAGCTGACAAGACAGCTGCGCCCTGAATGGATCATCCAGCTCGGCTGCGCCGGAGCCTACCCGGGCTCCGGCCTTGGAATCGCGGACGTCGCCATAGCGAATGCTGAGATCTTCGCGGATGAAGGCGTCGAGACACCCGAAGGCTTCCTGTCGATGAGAGATCTCGAGCTGCCCCAGGCCTCGCGAGATGGAGAGCTGATCTTCAACAAGGTTCCTGTCGACTTCCCCACAACCGAAACGATCCAGGAGATAAGGTCTTCTCTCGGCCAACAATCGCGTATCGAAGCGGGCCTCTTCTGCACGGTATCTCTCGGCAGCGGAACAGATGCAGCCTCTCTCAGGACAGAAGAACGCTGGAACCCGCTCGTTGAAAGCATGGAAGGGGCAGCCGCGGCGCTCGTGGCCTGGAGACAACGCGTACGCTTCAGCGAGATACGCGGCATCTCGAACATGACAGGCGATCGAAACCGGGAAAGCTGGAAGATCGCCGAGGCCTGCGAAGCCGCGGCCGCGGCCGCGGGCGCATGGATCGAGCAAGAGAAAACGCAAGCATGAAGACCCTCAGAGTGGGCCTCTCCCCCTGCCCGAACGATACGTTTATCTTTCACGCCCTTCTTGAGGGATTCGTCGAGCTTGAGGGCTTCCGCCTGGAGCCGGTTTTTGAAGATGTCGAGACCCTCAACGTTATGGCGCGAAACGGAGAGCTGGAGATCACAAAAATCTCCTTTCACGCCTACGGCCATCTTCGGGACACCTACAAGCTGCTGCAGGCGGGAGCCGCCCTCGGCCGCGGCTGCGGCCCGCTCATCGTCGTTCGCGAAGGAGACGAAGAACGCGACCTCTCCACCGCGAAGATCGCCATCCCCGGAAAGCTAACCAGCGCGAACCTGCTGCTGCGCCTCTTCGCCCCCCGGGTTCCCGCCGGCTCCCTGATCGAGATGACCTTTGACCGGATCATGGACGCCGTCAAGACGGGGGAAGTAGACGCGGGCCTGATCATTCACGAGAGCCGCTTCACCTACGGCGAGCTGGGACTGAGAAAGCTGGCAGACCTGGGTGACTGGTGGGAAGAGAGCCACGGCTACCCGATCCCTCTGGGCGGAATCATCGCCCGCCTCGACATTGGCAGTGAGACCATAGCGGCCTTCGATGATGCGCTGTCGAGAAGCGTTCTTCATGCAAGGAACCACCCTGAGGATTCACGAGACTATGTTCGACATTATGCGCAGGAAATGGACGACGCGGTAACGGCAGCGCATATCGGACTCTATGTAAACGATTTCACCATCAACCTGGGAAAAGAAGGCCGGGAGGCTGTCGACCATCTGCTCGAGATCGCCGAACGGGAGAATATCATCCCCGCAAGCGCCCAACCCTGAATCTCCGCCGAGCTCTCCAGGCCAGCCCCCTGAGCTCCAGGCAAAAAGAGGGAGAGCCCACAAAAGCTTTCGCCCCTGGAGCTCTCCCGGAACCTTTCCCCGTTTCACCCCAGTCGGGGATCAAGGGACCTCTGATACAACATCAGGCCTGCCGAACCTAGTCGGGCAACTGTCGGGAACGAACAGACCCTGGCTGTGGACAGTTGGCCCCTCCGAGCAGGTTCCTCCGAAGACCGCTTATTTCAAATTGAACCGATGCCTGTTCGCGCTGCGGAACGCGGAAAAAGACCCGGGCAGCGCAAGAGGATGTGTCCCGGGCCTTCCACCAGGCCGCGTCGGCGACCGCGGAACTGCCGGAAAGACCGAATCTTAATACCTGCCCCCAGGCAAAGATCATCACCACTCCCCCTCTTCTTGAGTCTGAAAAAGACCGTCTGCCCGACAACTCAATCGTAGAGGTGTGATTCCAGAGATTCCATCAACTCTCAAAAAAATACGCGAACGGAAAACTGCCGCCATGCATCGCAACAATTGACGGAAACCGGCAATCTGCGTAGAGTGTTGCGCCGGCAGATTCAGCCGCCTACAGAAAACCGCCAGACAGGATTCAACATGCAGAAACTCTTCGTTACCGACCTCGATGTGCGCGGCAAGCGTGTCCTTGTGCGAGCCGACTTCAATGTTCCTCTCCAGGATGGAGAGATCACCGACGATCGCCGCATCAGGGAATGCCTCCCTACCATCCAATGGCTCATGGAGAACGGAGCGCGCACCATCCTCATGTCCCACCTGGGCCGCCCAGGGGGAAAACGAGTGGACGAGTACAGCCTGCAGCCGGTGGCCCAGCACCTGGGCCAGTTGCTTCGGCGCGATGTACCTCTCGCGAATGACTGCATTGGTCCGGAGGCGCAGGCAAGGCTCCAGGGCCTTGCGGATGGCGGTGTGCTGCTGCTGGAGAACCTGCGCTTTCACGCCGGGGAGACGGCCAACGAACCCGAATTCGCTGATGCGCTGGCAAGCCTGGGGGAGATCTATATAAACGATGCATTCGGCACATCGCATCGCTCGCACGCCTCGATCACCGGGGTGGCCGAGAGAACCGACCAATGCGCCATGGGCTACCTTCTCAGGAAAGAGCTCGACCTCCTGGCCGGCGCGCTCCAGGATCCCCGCCGCCCCTTCGTCGCGGTAATGGGAGGCTCCAAGGTCTCGGGTAAGATCAAGGTCATCGAGAACCTCCTCGACAAGGTCGACCAGTTGATCGTCGGAGGAGGAATGTCCTACACGATCTTCAAGGCCATGGGCCTGGAGATCGGAAAGTCGCTACTCGAAGAGAATTCAATCGCAGACGCAGAAAGAATCCTCGCGGCAGCTGAGACTCTCGGGCCCGACCGCCTGGTTCTTCCGCTCGACATCCTTGCGGCGGACTCCTTCGATAACGATGCCGCCACAACAGTCTGCCCGGCCGGCGAAATCCCGGCTGAGCTCGAAGGCCTGGACATCGGGCCGAGAACCATCGAGCTCTACAGCGATATCGTCAAGGAGGCTGGAACAGTAATCTGGAATGGCCCGATGGGAGTCTTCGAGATGCCGACCTTCGCGCGAGGAACCGACTCGGTCGCAACCGCCCTGGCTGAGGCGACCGGGCGCGGCGCGACGACCATTGTCGGCGGCGGCGACTCCGCCGCCGCGATCAAGGCCGCCGGCCTGAGCGATGACGTCTCCCATGTCTCTACCGGCGGAGGCGCCTCGCTTAAATTCCTCGAGGGCGGCGACCTGCCGGGGGTCACAGCACTCTGCGACAAGACCTGAGCCGCGTCTCAGGAGGCGAAGGGAGTTGGATCCCAATCCCCGAAATTGTCGAGATACACCCGCAGAGCCTCGGTCTCGTCTGAACGTTCGACAAGCCAGTCACGCACCTCATCAACGAGAGCCTGCTCACGCTCCAGCGGCAGCTCCCCGGTAAGCACCCGGGAGCGCAGAAAGACAAAATAGGTGTCGAGCACATCGTGCATGCAATAATCGTTGATCTCGCGGAGCTTCCCCTCCGCGTAAAGGCCTGCCACCTGGCCGCCGCTGGTTCCCATCTTGCCGGGTTTGCCGAGCATCTTGGCAAGCAGGTTCAGGCCTCCCCGAATACGCGAGGCTCCGTACTCGGTCAGCCAGTCCATGAGATCGATATGCTTGTCGGTATAGCGATACCTGTGACCGAATCGGTCGTCAGAAAAATAGGCCGGGCAGGAAATTCCAAACCGAAAGGCGTTGAGCGTCATCAGCGGAATATCAAAGCCCCTTCCGTTGAAATCAACCAGCGCCGCGGCCCTGTAATGCTCCACACCTGCCCAGAAAAGCCTGGTCATTTCCATCGGCTCGAAGCTGGGATCATCCAGACAGGAGATATCCAGCAATCGATAATCACTCGACACCCTCGCTACGGAGATGGCCACGGGAACCTGGAAGGCCACGGGTATAAACGCGTCCGGATCACCCTGCTCCTCGAGATAACGCTCGATCGCCGCCTCGCCGGTGAGCCCTTCTTCCCGGTAGAGCACACGGCCCAGGAGTTCTCCATCGACCACGGATTCGGTATCATAAACTATGTAGCGGGTTTGCTCTTCCTGTTCCATTCGCTCTCTCTTTCGTCTAAACAGAGGTTCTAACCCACCTTTAGCGGAACATACAAGCCTCGACAAGAGGCGACAAAACCCTCCTCACCAATCGGGTAAACTGGCTCTATGCCTCTTCGCAATAAAATCAGGATCTACGAGACAGCCATCTGGGGCAGCATCATCGTCTGTCTCGGCCTCTGCTCGCTTGGAGGATACCTTACCTACAAGCAACACCGCGACATGGAGGTGCTCCTTCTTGCCTCCGAGAGGAGCTATTCATCCACCCTTGCGAGCCAGCTGCGATCACATATCAGGAAACGCGAGGAGGAGGCGTTTCAATCGATCGAGGCCTTCGCCCTTGGAGATGCAAAAGATCCGCCCCCTTCGCCCGGTACTCCGGAGAGCTTCTTTGAGCTTCCCTTCCGTATCCGGACAAATGGAGAGATCGAGGGGCTCGATCAGCCGACACGCGCAACCCCGTTCCCGTCCAGGGATACCGGGGTGCCGCCGGCGGAATATCGCCAGGCCGTCAGACTCTCCCATTCCGCGGCTCCCCTCTCGCGCAAGGTCCGGGCCCTGGAAACCGCCTCGAACCGGCTCAGCCTTCCGGAGGCCTGGAGGATTCGAGCCCGTACCCAATTGGCGGCGCTCTATAACCGGCACGACAAGCCGGCGGCCGCCGAGACCATCTACGCTGGCCTGCTGAAGAACGCCCCAGTCTCGCTTGCCGACATCTCCTGGCCCACCCCGGCCCAGCTCAGCCTGGCCATGGCAGGAACCCTGTCGACCCAGGGAAGAAAAAAAGCCGTACAGGAGGTCCTGACGCGCGGGCTCTCTTTCATAGATTCCGGCTCGCAAAAAAACGGGTTTGTCAGGCGAGAGTCTTACCTCCAGGGCTCCATGCAGCTCCTGAAGAACCTCGACCTCTCCCCCACCAGGGAACTCAATGAAGCTCTCCAAAAGCTTGAAGCCCGGAAGCCGATCCAACTCGCCGTAAAGCATGTGAGAGATGTCTCGCTACCTCAGGAGATGGCGGCAAAAGGCGACCTTTCCTCACCAAGGTGGTCCTGGCGCGGAGGCGGAAGCAAGGTAGGCGTCGTCTGGAAGCCCACGCCCGCAGCCATCGACACTGCCGGGATCAAGGGCGCCGGAATGATCGTAGATGTTCAAAAGCTGCTCAGCGACCTGAACAGCGAATTGCCCCGCCTTGGTGAATCCGGTTCTCGCCAGGTGGTCCTGCCGAACCCGACCCGGAAGGGTTCCATGATTACCTACGCCAGCCTTGGCGGAAACTTCGAGTTGTTTTCTATCGGCCAGACAAAAGAGGACTGGGGAAAACGACTTGGCGCCGCTCGTCGTCCCTTCGTCATCGCAGGACTCCTATCCGGCATCCTCGGCCTCACCCTGGCAGGCGGACTGCTGGTCTTGCGCAAAGCCATGCGAAAAGAAATGAACCTGTCCAGGATGAAGACCGAGTTTGTCGCCAATGTGTCCCACGAACTCAAGACCCCGCTTTCCCTCATCAAGCTCTGCTCGGAAACCCTGCAGTTTGACCGCGTACAGGGCGAAGAAAAACGCCAGGAGTACTTCGAGGTCATCAACAGGGAGAGCGATCGCCTGGGACATCTCATAGGAAACGTACTGAACTTCTCGAGAATAGACGCCGGCAAAAAGAACTACGACCTCAAAAAAACAGACCTGGCCCCGCTGCTGAACCAGACCCTCGATGCCTACTTCCTCCAGATCAAGGAGCAGAATTTCTCCTGCTCGCGAAACATTCCCGCATCGCTGCCGACCGTGCTCGCAGATGAAGAGGCCGTTGCCCAGGCCTTCATCAACCTGCTCCAGAACGCGGTTCGTTACTCGCCTGAGAAGGGCGAGCTCACCGTGCGCGGGTGGAACGATGGAAGGTTTCTGCTGGTCAGCATTGCTGATAATGGCATTGGCATAGCTGAAGAGGAGCAACAGCGTATCTGGGACGACTACTATCGCACCGCGGAGGCCCGCGCCCTGGGGACGAGAGGAAGCGGCCTGGGTCTCTCCCTCGTCAGTCATATCATGAGAGCACACGGAGGCGAAACCCGCCTGAGAAGTAAGCCCGGAGAGGGCAGCGAATTTACGCTGGCCTTCCCGCTGGAAACTGGAACGGAGATGGAGCCGGAAGATGACCGCTAAGATCCTGGTGATCGAAGATGAACCCGACCTGGCCATGGGCCTGAGGGACAACCTGGAATTTGAAGGCTACGAGGTGGCCATCGCCCATACTGGAGAAGATGGACTCGACCTCGCGATAAAGGAACGCCCCCACTGCATCCTGCTGGACATCATGCTGCCGGGCATGGATGGCTTCGAGGCCTGCCACGCTATCAGGAAGAACGGCATCCGCGCCCCCATCCTCATGCTCACCGCCCTCAGCACCGAGGTCGACAAGGTCAAGGGGCTCGACCTGGGAGCGGACGACTACATCACCAAGCCCTTCGATCTCAAGGAGCTCATGGCGAGAATCAGGGCTGCCCTGAGACGATTCGAGCCCATCGTGCAGCCGAAGAAAAGAAAGAAGCTCACCGTTGGAAAAGCGACGATCCTTCTCGACAGATCCCTCCTGCAGATCGACGGTAAAGATGTTCCCCTGGGACACTATGAAACACAGATCCTGGAAATACTCTCAGAGGAACCTGGCTCGATCATCGACCGCCAGCACCTGCTCAGTGAAATCTGGGGGCTCGAAAACGAGCCCCTGAACCGCAGCGTCGACAACCACATCGTCAGCCTCCGGCGCAAGATCGAGGACGACCCCAAAGTTCCCAGGCATATCATCACTGTCCATGGTTTCGGCTACAAGCTGGTCAAATGAGACTCGCGCGCATCCCCATCTTCTTCTTTCTCCTGCTGCCCACCGGCTCTCTGCCGGCACTTGATGACGCAGCCGAGACCGAGGTGCTCCTTGAGAAGGCGGCCTACCTTGAATCGATCGAAGGGAACCCGCGCGAAGCCCTTCGATTCTATCGAAGTATCCGAAAAACCGGGCTGCCGGCGCAGATTATAGCCCGCGCCCTCCTCGGCGAGGCCACCTGCCTTGATGCCATGGGCCAGGACGAGCCCGCCCGGAGAAAATTCCTCGAGCTTCTCGCCCGCTACCCGAACCAGGCGGAGCTCGCCGAGGCGGCGCGCGAGTACCTCTCAAGCCGCCTCTGGGACACCCCGGCCAGCTATATGCCGGAAAAGATGCTCTTCTACGCGGAGATGGTAAAACCCGGAAACGAGATCATCCGCCTCGCGAGTTCGATCAGGGGAACTCCATTTGAAAATCCTGTCGATTCATCAAGGACCCTTGCGGCCAACCCTGAAGCGAACGCAGCCCAGATACCCGGCGCGGGCTCCACCCGCTGGATCTCCGCCTTCCTCAGCAAGGCCGTGTTCAGAGAGATCTCAAAAATGGGCGGTGTCGCGTTTGGAGTGCCGGCGGAGGGCGACCCGGAAAACAATTACCTCGCGGTGCTCTCGGCCGGGAAAAGCGACGCGCTCTCAGGCTACATTACCTCGCTGCTCTCCCTGGAAAAACCGAGGGTCGTCGGCTTCATACAAGACATGCCGCTCTACGAGGTTGGGACGGAGGACGAACCCGAACCCGGCGGTGAGAACTACTTTCTCGCGGCTGGGGAAAAGGTGGTGGTCCTGGGACGACCCCGGCAATTGGTCGAAGATGCCGTCAAGCGCCACTCGAACCATTCGACGTCGCTGGCCACCAATTCGGAGTTCGTAAACGCCTGGTCGAAAAAAAAAGACTCCCTCATGTTTTTCTTCCTCGACGGAGGCGAGAAATTTACAGGCTCCCCCGGCTTCAAAGAAATGGCCAACACCTTGAACCTCGGTGGAATCGGCCCGGTGTCCATGGCCATCTCTACAGACCCGGACACTGACACGCTGCATGCGACCCTGTGGACAAAGAAAACCAACCCGCAAAAGACCAGTCTCCTTGGCCGCCTGGCGACAGGCGAAGTCGCCCCGGACCTCATCAGATCGATGCCCCCGGAGTCCCTCGGCTTCTTCGCTTTAGCCTCAAATGATCTGAGAAAAAAAATCTCTGACATCGCCTCCGGAATCGAGGCTCTCCCGAATAAGCAGCGCCCCCCCCTGGCCAACAGCCTGCGAGAATCCATGGAATGGCTACTCGAGAAGGAGCCCTTCAGCCTGCTGGCCGGCCAGACCCGCTCTGTCGTCATCGGCTCCTACCCGAACGCCGCGCTGCTCAAGATCTCCTCGTCGTTAAAAGAATTTGGAAATCTCTCGGCCCTGCAGATCTACCGTCCCCTCTATTTTGCGGCCCTCCAATTCAACGAACCGATCGCTGGAGAGGAGATCCTTCGCAAAGCCATAGCAGAATACGCAGCCAGCTTGCCGGGAGCATCCGCGTCTCTCGAATTCCGCCAGGAACCACTGGGAAAACAGCCGGGCAGCCCCCCCCATCACTTCGTGCAACCGCTGCCCGGAATACGTCCTGGCTACATCAGAATCAAGGAGCAGTTCATCATCGCAATGTCCCCCGCCATCCTGAAGGCTGCCGTACGAAGCCGCAACCTGGACGACAAGAACAGGTTCCCTCTCCCCGCTGACGGGTCATCAAAAATTCTTTACCTCCGGCCAAAGCCGATCTTCAGCGCCCTGGCCCCTCTCAATAAGCAAATCCCGATTCTTGCCCTCAAGAATATGAAAGCGGCCGTACTCTCAACCAGGGAAGAAACCGATGCTCTCACCATCAACCTCACGGTCTCTAACCTGCTGCCCACATTAAACGGGTTCCTCAGCAACCTGGCCGAGAGCATCAATGAATCGGAAATCATCCCATCCGAAAAATAAGAAGATCGGCCTGTGTAGCGGCCGGGAACCCGGATGCTGCGGCTCTTTTTTCTCCAGCCGCGCTCTCAATAAACACCCCGACACCAAAGATCAACTCAAACATAAGTAGCTTAAGATTAAGTCACTTACGCTCTCTTTTTAATTTTTCGCCTCGGACAGGCTCTTTTCGAGGCTCCTTTTCGGAAGCTTATTTGTACCCGACCAGACCTACTTACTTCTTGCGTAGGTTGCTCTAAATCCTTAACTTAAATGTAAGTTTAGACCAATCCATTTGAGGAATTCCCGTGAATAGTGAAAAGAGGCAGGAAATGAAAAAGAAGTTAGCGATTATCCCCGTTGCTTTGCTCCTGGTTTACGGTGGCGTGGCCACGGCTGAAAAAACCGGCAAATGTCCTATCAGCGGCAAGGCCGCCAACCCCAAGATCTCGATCGAGGTCAATGGCGCGGCTGTCGGCTTCTGTTGCAACAATTGCAAGAAGAGCTACAGCAAGACGATTGCCGATGCTGGACCTGGAAAGTGCCAGTACAGCGGCAAGGCCTCGAAGAAGGGCACCCAGTTAATCCACGAAAGCTCGCAGCTTGTGAGCTTCTGTTGCAAAAATTGCGCAGGCAAGTACGCCAAGGCGAACAAATTTGCCGCGGGAAAAACTTCAGCCAAGTGTCCCATCAGCGGCAAAGCGGTTAATCCCAAGTGCTCGATTAACGTCAACGGCTCGAAGGTTGGTTTCTGCTGTGGAAACTGCCTGAAGACTTATTCGAAGAAGCTCGCCGCCAAGGCTGACACTGGCAAATGCCCGATCAGCGGTAAAGCGGCCAACGCTGCCACGCAGGTGGTTCACACCAAGCGCGAAGCGAAGTACTTCTGCTGCAACAACTGCAAAGCGAAATACGCCAAGGCGAACTTCGCCAAGAAGTAAAACTGGTTGACAACTTGCCTCAACCAGGCAGCCACCCTGGTGGCGAACGCCCTGCAACTTCGGTACATCCGGAATCGCAGGGCGTTTTTCTTTCCTCTCCCCCCAGCCCCCTGGGAGAACCAGTCGGACACGATCCTGGAATTACACCATCAGATGAGTGAGAAACAGCTTGAGCAAGCCGGAGCCATTCCCTTCCGCCAGGGGACTGGGGGTTGGGAATTCCTGATCATCACATCTCGAAAAGGAAACTGGATCTTCCCCAAGGGAGTCATCGGGGCCGATGAGAGTCCGCGGGAAGCGGCCCTGAAGGAATGCGCCGAAGAGGCTGGCATCTCTGGAACCATAGTCGGCGAGGCTGTCGGCAGCTACCCCGACCGCAGGCGAAAGCGACCCTGCTCCGTAGAGATGTTCCTGCTGCGCTACGAAGACGAGGTCATCTGGAAAGAACAGGATTCCCGCCAGCGGCATTGGTGCGGTTTCGATGAGGCATCAGAGCTCCTCCGCAAGGAGCCTGTACGCGAACTGCTGGCCAGGGCTCTCGAATTGCTGGAGCTGGACCGGGCAGAGTCCTAGGAGGGCAGCCCCATCGCCGGCAACATGCTGGTGAAGGATATGAGCCCCTCTTTCACGGAGGCCTTGCGGTAGGTGATGGTTCGCACCCCCATGGTCATGAAGAGCGCCTCGACGGAGAGGATCCCGGGAAGAAACAGCAGCCGGCGGTGGCGCGGCATACTGGTCCAGACATCTCCATGAATCTCTCGCTGGATGAGTTCCTGGAGGTCCTCGATGGTGAAGGATTCTCTGCCGAGGCTCTTCACGATAGCCCTGACTGTTCCACCAGTGCCGAGCATCTCCGGATACCGGGGCATACTTCCGGCTATGTGCTCCCGCATCTCTCTCTCAACAATCACCCGCCCCTGCTCTACGTAATTGTAGAGCGTCCTCGCCCTTCGCAACTGGCAGTGGAGCCTGATCGCTCCTACAGGAATACTTGTCTTTCGGGTAGAGGCCGGGTTGAGATATTCGATAATCTCGTTGCTGCCGCCGCCAAGATCAAAGAGAGCCGTCGGGAATTTTTCAACCATGCTCCGGAAGCCTGTCTCCAGCAGGAAAGCCTCGATACCTCCCTCGATCACCTGGATCCGCAACCCGAGCTCGCTCTCGAGCAGCCGCCTGAAAATTTCGGCGTTCTGCGCCTCCCGCAGGGCCGCCGTACCAACCGCGGTGACATCTTCGAAAGATATTCCGGAGAACTCTTCACGCAGCTCTTTCAGCGTAGAGACGCAATGCGCCATCGTCCGTGGACTGATGCGGCCATAGCTGAAGACATCGTAGCCGAGGCTCCAGGGCACCTTGCGCTCTCTCTCTACCCCATCTCCTCCTTCTGAGACAGAAGGTACGATGTAGAGCTTGATCGAGGTCGAACCGAACTCGAGATAAGCGTTTTTAGCAGACGTTCCGGTATAATTTTTCATGGACCCGATACGGCAGATTCTTACCGCATTTCCCGGTTCTACTTCAGATGGTTCCGTGTATTTCCGAATTCAACAATTGGGGACAGAGTCTATCCAGTTAACT
>Ga0163108_10000414_pt1 | contig 31683 bp, 27 predicted proteins | sample Fk1155metaG_FD_109644 | JGI IMG/M metagenome (GOLD analysis project Ga0163108, IMG submission 109644) | Marine microbial communities from the Central Pacific Ocean - Fk160115 155m metaG | ecosystem: Environmental > Aquatic > Marine > Oceanic > Photic zone | place: The Central Pacific Ocean...
CCTTTACGTTGTAAATATCAAATCCACCCATACCATCTTTTCTGTCAGAACTAAAATATAATTCGCCATAACTGTGATTAAAAAATGGCGTAATTTCATGGTATTTACTATTTATTTTATTTCCCAAATTTATAGGATTACCAAAATTTCCATCTTCATCAATAGTAGAAACCCAAATATCCAGCCCTCCATAACCTCCCTCTCTGTCTGACACAAAATACAAATATTCTTTACTGTCAATTATTGCAATGTTTGGTTGAGTGGAAGTACTACCCATTTTATTAATTCTATCGTCTAATTTTTTGGGGGTTGTCCATCTATTTTTTTGGAATTTTGAACTATAGATTGCACAATTTTCGCCTTTGCAAAAAGTAAAATAAGCCATCTTATCTCTTGTGATAAAAAGATTTCCGCTTTGCAAATAATCAGAATTGAAAGGAGAGAAATAACTACCCTTACTCCACTGATCTAATTGATAATTGCTATGATAAATAGAGGAAACATAATTATTGTTATCCTCTCTGATTGCTGTAAAAAAGGCATGGCTTTCTTCATCCTGAAAAAAATTAAGCTCAGCTCCAATAGAATTGATTGCAGTAGATAAATGTTTTATCTCAATATTTTCTTGTGCAAAAATTACACTAGAAAGAAATAATAATATGAATTTAAAAAATCTCATAAATATCTTGGACAATATTTTTTAATTTCTTCTTTTTCCTTTCTTTTCTTCTTATTCCAAATATACATAATGGATACCTCAAAACCCCCTTTCTTGTTGCTAGCAGCTACCAAATCAGAAATATTAATATCATAACTTATAACTACCCTAATGTTATTGTAATTTAGTCCAAAGGCTGGAATAATAGCGTCATCCCATCTGTAAAAAATTTGAGAAATAAGTCCCATATTAAAATCGGGTATTTCATACCTTATTATGGTCCCAAAAAGAAGTTCTTTAGTTTTTCCTTGTCTACTATAAAGTAATGCTGGATTTAGAATAATTATATTATTTATTCGATAAAAAGATTGAACATATGAATTATATTTTTCATCTAATTTCACACTTTCATCATCTATTAATGTTTGTTTTGGCTTGTTAAGATGAAAAGCAGAAGCCCCAGAAATAAAAGAAAAATTATCATTTATCATTACGGAATAATTTGCTCCTATTCCTAAATCAAAATAGGTAAAAGATGGGTTCTGTAGATCTTCATGTTCTTCAAAAATAAGATTGGAAAAATCTACTTTTCTTTGTGTAAATCCAAATAATATCCCTGCTGAAATCTCCTTATCTCTATCAATGGAGAAAGATTTATTTATTGCTGTATTAAATTGAGAGGTGGTAAAATTAGCATCTCCGGCTACATCATTTATAAATTGTAACCCAACAGAAGTTTTTTTCAAAATATCTTTTGCTTCAAAATTGGTTGCAACTGTATTGAAAGGATCAGCAACACTTTGCCATTGTATTTTTTTTTGAAAAGATGTTTTAAAGTCAGCTGATTGATTCCCAACAATAGCAGGATTTAGTGCAATATTTGAAACTGTAAATTGAGAAAAATGGATATCTTGAGCTTTTAGGCTAAAAGTAAAAAGAAGCGCTAATATTGATAAAAAAAATTTCATCTTACCAATGTAACATTTCCTTTTTTGAATAATTTTTTACCGCCAAAACATTCTAACTCTAAATAAAAATCAAAAACTTGCGGAGGCAATAATTCATTCTGAAAAGTACCATCCCACTCTCCATCCTTATTGTTGGAAGTATACACTTTTTGACCAAAACGATTAAATATTTCTAACTTGAAGAAGGTGATAATCCCATCATCATCTTTTATCCTATAAATCTCATTTATTAATTCATCATCATTATTTGGCGAAAAAGCCGTAGGTATTTTAATATTAGAATCATCACAAAAAATATCCAAAATTGTAATATATATACTATCAGAAGTTTGACATTCAAAATTAGCATAAATATCTACCCTAAAAAGAGAATCTTCTGTTGGCCAAACTTCAATTTGCTTTGTTGTGTCGCCTGTTTCCCAAAGTACATTAGCAATAGTTTGAATATTTAATAAAGTACTCTCTCCTTTATAAATTGGGTTTTTACTAGCCCAAATACTATCGGAGATTGGAAATGAATTTACTGCTATAAGAATAGAATCTTTGAGCTCACAACCATTTTGGTTTTGCACCTGTATAAAAAGCCAAGTAGAAGAATCGGGGAAGAACCAAACAAACGAAGAATCTGAGCTAAAATTTAAAGTATCTGTTCCAGTCCAATTATAAGTAACTAATGGTACTGTAGGAAGCAAATTATTAACTTTTACAAAAGCAGAATCGCCACGACAAATTTCAAAATTTCCAGTAAGAGAAATATCAATATCTTGAGTTTTAATTTCTACACTATCGATTACCTGACAAATCCCATCCGTGACTTTTACGAAATACTGCATGGGATTTGTTGTAAGCAAAAAACTATCTAAGCTAAGTGTGTCGGTAAATAAATCATTGCTCGACCATAAAAATGAAGTCACTAAACCTTCCACATTTGAGCTCAACAAAATAGGTTTATTACAAAAAGAGGTGTCATTTCCGGCATCAACATTTATAGCATTTACTTCCACTAATTGAAAAACTGTATCAATACAACTTCCATTTGAAATAAGTAATTGATATAAAATTGTAGAATCAGTAGTCACAAATGGATTGGAAACTGTGATACTGCTCAAACCATAAGATGGAGTCCAAGAATAAGAAATTGCAGGATCATTAACTGGTAGTAATCCAATTTGAATTTGCTCATTTTTACAAACTTCCATCTTCTGAATTGTATTTGATGAATTAGAGAGAATATAAATTTGCTTGATAATAGTATCACTAAGATTGCATGAAGTAGGATCATTTGTAATTAGCGTTACATCATATATTCCATTTTGATTGTAGGAATATGTTGGATTCTCTTGAGTCGAAAAATTCCCATCACCAAAAAACCACTGATAAGTTATGCTCCCTGCTCCAATACTCAAATTTTGAAAAGAAATTGTAGTGTCACAACCAACCCAAGGAGCAGAAAAATCGGAAATAGTAGTAGGAAAATCGAAATTGAATTTGAAAACCGCACTATTACATTGAGAGCCTGAAGTAGCATTATTCGTGCTTGAGATTGCTGCAACAGTTGTAGGAAAATCAGAATAGCCACCACAGCCAGCACAAACGCATTGATATACAACTCCTTTCTTGTCAAACCGACTAGTACCTCCATCTACATGTTCTGTAGCTTGATTTCCTCCAAAATAAGTAGCATATATTAAATTGTTCATATTACCATCTAGTACCATCAGATAAAAATCATTTCCATCCGTATTGCTTTGAAAGGCATTTGGAGTAATTGGTAAATTAAAAGTTGTTCCAGCATTACCGATTCCTATACTGGAACCCCAACCAGAAATATAAATTTTATTGCAGACATCAACTAAAAAAGCAGTTGGTGAAATATTTGGCTTTCCAGTATTAGCGCCCACCACTGTAGATTGCAATAGTACATCCAAATTCTTGGAAAGTTTACTAATAAATTCTCCTCCACCTGGTACATTATAATTTGTTTGATAAACAAGTGTATTCCCACTTGCTTTTGTTTGTCCGAACAAATACACATTTTGAGCTCCATCCAATTCTACAAAAAAGGCTTGATCATAACTATTGGAACCAAAATAAGTAGAGCTGATAATTTGCGTTCCATCTTTAGAAATATAGGAAATAAAAGCATCAGCCAGCAAAGAATCCAAATAATTGGGATGTAATCCATTTGTGGTAGTTGGGAAATTATTAGAAGTAGTACCGCCAGTTACATAAATATTATCATCTGCATCCAATGCTAAAGAATAAATTGCATCCAATCCTCTCCCCCCTAAAAAAGAACTCCAAATCATATTACTAAGTTGATTATCCATTTTAATAATTACGCCCTCTTGCAAAGAATCTAAAGTGGGTTGGAATACATTTCCAACAATAGGAAAATCGGCAGAACGAGAAGAGGTTGCGATATAAATGTTGTTGTTTTTATCAATATCTATTTCTCCTCTTACATCATCAGCATAATTAAATTTTAACTTATTTCCGATATTTAAGCCATCATTTTCGCTACCACCAATATAAGTAGATGCTAACAAATTGCCTCCATTTCCACTTAGGCAAGAAATTATCAAATCTGAACCTTCTGGATAAGAAATACCAATACCTGAAGGAAGAAAAGAAGGTCCACCATTAAAATTATTTTGATATGCGTTAATAGTTGTAGGGTAATCACGAGACCCACTTGTGCCAAAAAGAAAAAGTTCATTGGCAGAATTTACAATCATAGAGTGCGGTAATTCATCTTTACTTCCTCCTAAATAGGTAGAATAAATAGCAATTGTTCCTGTTGTGTCGTATTTTGTAATAGCAATATCAGTGCCTAAAGACCCAGTACCTCCAGCAAAGTTAACTTGATATGCCCCCAAAGTTGTTGGATAGCCAGCTCCAAAAACTGTGCTTCCAGAATACAAAAACCCATAATCATCATAAGTTGCTGTATAACCAAAATTATTTGCTGTACTTCCAGAGTAAGTAGAGAAAACAAGGGTGGGGTCAATAATTAAATCTTGATTTTTGTTGTAGCCATTTGGGAATTCAAAGCTTAAGATTTTTCCCTTTTTTTTATAATTGCAAGCAATTTCTTTTTTTTCTCCATCAATAATTTGATAAGCAAATGGTTTCCCTTCTGTGATTGTATTTACAGAAGTTTGTATATACAGATTCCCTTTTTTTAAAAATATATCATCTATTCCTTTATAGCTTAATTTTATGTTTTCAGGATTAGAATTTGCTTTTACAAAGATGTCATACTTTAAATTACCATCATGGGAATATATCTTTAAATCAATTCCATCATAGATGTTTTTTTGTACAAGTGTTTTAAAATGATGCACATTTTCAGTCCATTTAATTTTATCATCCCCTAAAAAGTAGTTTTCGAAAAAAACACTTTCGTCTTCTAAAAAATGCTCTGCATTTTTATTAGAATTCTTGAAAATAACTTTAAAAGCGTGTGCCTTCATGCTTCTGTCATTTGTTCTCAAATTATGAAAATCAGCAAGCTTTTTTTGATCATAAAAATTATATGTAAATATTCCTTTTTCTATAAATAATGCCCCTCCAGGAAGATTTACTTTTGCTCCAATACTTTCTTTGAATTGCCCTTTGTTCTCAATAAAAGGATAGGAGAAATCACTAGCAGAAAGCAGATGAAATGAGAATAGAAATAAAAGCCCTATTAGCTTTTTAATTATGCTTCTTGAGTGCAGCATTTTGCATTATATTATTGGCTCTGCAAGATACTGAATTAAACTGTCTTTTACTAATTGAAAAGGCGCTTTGCTCATCTCTTTCATTGGTTCTGAGGGAGGCAATTTTTGTTTGTAAGGATCTACTTGCACCCCATTCTTCCAAAACCGATAGCAAACATGAGGCCCTGTTGCTAAACCTGTACTCCCTACATAGCCAATTATATCTCCTTGTTTTACATGCACTCCTTTTCTTATGCCAGTTTTTATTTTAGACATATGAAGATATTGTGTTGTATAAGTATTATTGTGTCGAATCTTCACATAGTTTCCATTACTTCTTTTATACCTTGCTTCCGTAATGGTTCCGTTTGCAGTACTTAAAATGGGAGTCCCAGTAGGCGCAGCATAATCTGTCCCTAAATGTGGTTTTACTCTTCCAGTTACCGGATGTCTCCTTCGCTTACTATATTTTGAGCTTATCCTACTGAAATTTAAAGGGGCGCGTAAAAATGCTTTTCTTAGTGTTTTGCTTTCTTCATCAAAATAATCGCCAAAATTTTTGCCTTCTTCTTTGAAATAGAAAGCATAAAAATCCTCTGATTGATGAGTAAAATTTGCTGCCCAAATTCTTCCAATACCTACAAATTCATCTTCCACATATCTTTCTTCATAATAAACCCTAAATTTATCCCCTTCTTGAATTCTAAAAAAATCAATTGTCCAAGCGTAAATGTTAGATAGTTCTATAACCAAAGCTGGGCTTAAATTATTATCCATTATTGCATTCCACAAGGAAGATGTAATTTCTCCTGATGCTGTTCTCATCTTTATTTTTACTTCCTTTTCTCCTCTATATACTTTTATCCCATCTCTTAAATCAAATACCACAAAGTGGATTGATGATTCTTCATAGATAAGACACTGAGCAATAGCATTAGAATCTTTTGTACAAAGAACGGTATAGGGCTGTCCTGCTTTTGCCCTTTTTACATCAAAAACTCCCTTAGATGCCTTTACAATTTCATCTATTTTCCCATGATCTATATGATTCCTATATAGGATCTCTCCAAGTACTTGTCCTGGTTTTATTACTCCTTTTAAAAGTTGAAAAGAATCAGTAATAATACCATATTCTATAGTAGGTTCTTGTATTTTAAGAGCTTTTGTACTATCTCCATTTGCATGATTGCATTTCGAGAAGTTCATTACTGTGAGTAGTAATAATAGAGCAAAAAAAAGGCAAGCAAGAATTTTAGATCTCATAGATGCAATTTACATAAAAGAAGTAACGGTTTTCATTGCTTGTTAATCAGTTATTGACAATGGACTTTTCAAACCTTCAAAAGAATAAAGCTCTGCTTTTATCACCCCAACAATAATTTTAGTTTCCACTTTTATCATCAATTTATTATCATCATCGGAAATCCAGATTCTCATTTCTTCTTCCTTTCGAAAAATTCTTCCTATTTGTAATTGAGGCGCAAATACCATACAATTTATTTTTCCCCATTTGGTTTTTACAATCTCATTCTTCAAGTATTTTATTCTCATAGGATAATTTTCTTCATCCATAAAAATATTAATCTTTAATATAGAATCTTGTTTGATTTTTTGTGTATTAAGAAGTGTTCTTGCATAATAAAATGCAGAAATCATATCCTGTGAATCTTTAGGGATTCGATAGAGAGAATCTTCTACTAAAACTTCACTTTCCTTAGAATCAAAACGATAATCTTGTTTTATTTTGTAGCCGCCTTCATTGACATCTCTTATAAAATGAATAGGGGTTAATGTCTTGGGATTGCAGTACGAAATATAGGAATCGTTGACCTCAAATATATAATCAAAAAATGTAGTTGTTTCTCCAAATCCATCAAAAAAATAATACTCTTCTCCAAGATGATTTTTTAATCCTTTAACACTTAAATACCCATAGCCAGCCGTAATTGGACCATAATGTATTCGATAAGAACAATTCTCTCCAACTACAAAAGGATAATCATTTTGTGCTAATAATATCAATGGAAGAAATGCAATAAAAAAAATAGCGTTTCTTTTTCTCATTTTTAATGCACTATATTGATAATTCGTTTTGGGACTACAATTATTTTTTTAGGAGATTTCCCGTCTAAATAATGAACTGTTTTTTCGTGTTTCATCACTTCTTGTTTCACCTCAGCTTGTTTCATCTCAACTGGCAAATTAATTTTAAATCGCATCTTGCCATTAAAGGAAACCGGATAATTAACTTCCTCTTCCCCCAAATAAGATTCGTTAAACTTAGGGAAACATGCAATAGTTACAGAAGTTTTGTTTCCTAATTTATGCCAAATTTCTTCAGATATATGAGGGGCATATGAAGAAAGTAAAACTGTAAAATCAGAAATAATCTCTCTACTCTTACATTTCTGCTCAGTAAGTTCATTTACACAAATCATAAAGGTACTTACAACTGTGTTGAAGGAATGCCTTTCAATCTCTCCCTCTACCTTTTTGATGGTTTTATGAAGTGTTTTATAATTCTCTTTTGTTGGGGGTTCTTCTGAAATAGAAAAATTATTTTCTGCATTATGAATAAGCCTCCAAAACTTTCTTAGAAAATTATATACCCCATTAATCCCTTTGGTGTCCCAAGGTTTGAACTGTTCCAAAGGCCCTAAGAACATTTCATACAAGCGCAAAGTATCTGCTCCAAATTTTTGTACAAGTTCATCAGGTATTTGTACATTATATTTTGACTTAGACATCTTTTCTACCTCATGCCCGCACAAATATTTACCTTCATCATTAAATATAAATTCCGCATTTTTATATTCATCCCTCCAATTTTTAAATGCTTCCACATCCAAAACATTATTATTTACAAAATTAATATCTACATATAATCTTGTGGTTTTATAATCTTTTCTTTTATCGAAACTTATGAAAGTATTACTATCCTTTATTCTGTACACATAGTATGATCTACCCAAAATCATTCCTTGATTTATCATCTTTTTGAAAGGTTCCTCAAAAGAAATAAATCCTCTATCATACAAAAATTTAGTCCAAAAACGAGAATACAACAAATGCCCAACAGCATGTTCTGCACCTCCAATATATAGATCTACCTGTCCCCAATAATCAGACTTTTCTTTTGAACAAAACTCTGCATCATTTTTTGGATCCATATATCTTAAGAAATACCAAGAACTTCCTGCCCAACCCGGCATAATATTCGTTTCCATTCTATCTCCTTCAAACACATTCCAATCTTCTTTCTTCGTTCTTGCTAGTGGTGGTTCTCCGCTTGAAGTTGTCAAATATTTATCAACTGGAGGAAGTATTACATGTCTATCATCATTCAATACATAAGGAGTATCCCCTTTGTAATAAACCGGAAATGGCTCCCCCCAGTACCTTTGTCTGCTAAAGATTGCATCTCTTAATCGATAGTTTATTTTCCCTTTCCCAAAGCCACATTCCTCAATCTTATAAATAGCTAAATTCATTGCTTCTTTAACAGATAGTCCATTTAAAAAATCTGAGTTTGTTATTGTTACATTCTTATCTTCATTTGCCTTCTCACTTACATCAACGCTCTTAAAAATATTGATAATATCTATATTAAAATGAGTTGCAAAATTCCAATCTCTCTGATCCCCACATGGTACAGCCATAACCGCTCCTGTCCCATATGTAGCAAGTACATATTCACTTATCCAAATAGCAACTTTATTACCTGTAAAAGGATGAACTGCATAAGATCCAGTAAACACACCGCTTACATTTTTATCCGCTTGTCTCTGCCTTTCTGATTTTAGTTTTGTGGTATTTACATATTTCTCAACCTCCCTTTTTTGTTCAGCTTTTGTTAGTTTTTGAACTAAATCATGTTCGGGAGCGAGAACCATAAAATTAACACCAAAAATAGTATCTGGTCTTGTTGTAAAAACCTCAATTTTATCCTCCAAATTTTCTAATGAAAAACTAACAGAAGCGCCTTTTGATTTCCCAATCCAATTTTTCTGAATCTCCTTAATCGAATCTGACCAATCAACAGTGTCTAATCCTAAAATTAACCTGTCTGCATAAGCGGTAATCCTAAGCGACCACTGTTTCATTAGTTTTTGTTCAACAGGGAAGCCTCCTCTTTCAGAAAGACCCTCTTTAACCTCATCATTTGCAAGTACAGTCCCCAAATCTTCACACCAATTTACCCAAGTTTCTGATAAAAATGCTAATCTGTAATTAAGTAAAATATTTTCTTTCTTTTCTTCTAAAAATCCTTTCCAATCCTCTGCTGAAAATTGAGGAGTATTTTCATCACAAACTACATTTAATCTTAAATTTCCTTCTTGCAAAAAGCAATCATAAAGTTCCGATATATCTCTTGCTTTATCAGTTTTTTTACAATAATATGAGTTAAATAATTGCTTAAAAATCCACTGTGTCCATTTATAATAACTTGGATCAGAAGTTTGAACCTCTCTACTCCAATCAAACGAAAACCCAATTTGCTCTAATTGTTTTCTGTATCTATCTGTATTATCTTTGGTAGCAACTGCAGGATGAATTCCTGTTTCTATTGCATATTGTTCTGTTGGCAACCCAAAAGAATCAAACCCCATTGGATGCAATACATTAAATCCTTTTAGCCTTTTATATCTGGAAAAAATATCAGAAGCAATATATCCTAAGGGATGGCCAACATGTAGCCCTGCTCCAGAAGGATAAGGAAACATATCCAAAACATAATATTTTTCTTTTGAAGAATCCTCAGAAACCTTATATGTTTCATTTTTTCTCCAATAATCTTGCCACCTCTTCTCTATCTCCAAAAAATTATACCCCATATTAAATCTTTTAAGTTGTGGCAAAGTTAAGGAAATACTGAATGTATTTTTTTATTTTTGACATTTGATATGAATACTTAAAAATCTATGTCATTAAAAAATAAAATAAAATCCTCTTCGATGTCCATAGTAATAAGCATGTCTTTAGTGCTTTTTCTTCTAGGGATTTTAGGATTTTTACTTCTTAATGCTAACCGTCTTTCCAATCATGTAAAACAAAATATTGGTTTTTCCGTAATGATAAAAGAAGGAAAGAAAGATATAAATATTATGCAATTGCAAAAATTAATTGATTCAAAAGCATATTCTTTGGAAACTGATTGGGTGAGTAAAGAAGATGCCGCAACCGAACTTCAAGAGCAATTGGGAGAAGATTTTATTTCTTTTTTGGGCTATAATCCTCTATTGGAATCTATCGATATAAAGCTAAAAGCAACTTATGCCAACCCAGATAGCTTACGTATTTTGAAAGAAGAACTAACAAAAAACGACTTAATTCATGAGGTATTTTATCAAAAAGATTTGGTAGAAAAAATAAACGAAAATGTGAGAAAGATGAGTATTTTTCTACTTTCTTTTTGCTTTTTACTTTTTATCATTTCCTTTACTCTTATCAATAATACTATCCGTCTTTCTGTTTATTCTAAACGATTTTTAATTCGCACTATGAAATTGGTTGGAGCTACCAATAAATTTATAAAAGGTCCGTTTTTATCTGATAGTATTTATAATGGAATATATAGCTCGCTTGTTGCTATGTGTATGCTGCTTATTGTTTTTCAACTTTTGCAGAATGATATGCCCGATTTTCTAAATATTCAGGATTTAAAAAGTATGGGTATTATTTTTGCTAGTATATTTGTGGCGGGGATTTTATTTACGTGGCTCTCTACTTTCTTAGCGCTAAGGAAATACCTTAGAATAAAAGAAAGTGAAATTTATTTATAATTATGAAAGAAAAAAATAATTTGGACTTTGCATTTTCAAAACAGAACTATGTGTTAATGCTTCTGGGGATCTCTCTTATTTGTGTTGGGCTTTTTCTAATGATTGGTGGCGGCTCGGATGATCCAACTGTTTTTAGTGATAAACTATTCGACTTCCGAAGATTAACCCTTGCACCAATTTTAATTGCTACTGGGTTTATTATTGAGATTTTTGCGATAATGCACAAACAAAAACAGAAGTAATAAATGGAAAATTTAAGTGCTATTATCCTTGGGATTATTCAAGGATTGACTGAGTTTTTGCCCGTAAGTAGTAGCGGGCACCTGGAGATTGCAAAATGTATTTTCCCTTATGAAATTATAGCTAAAGAAAGTATGCTTATGACAGTGGTTTTACATTTTGCTACTGCCCTTTCCACCATTTTTATTTTCAGGAAAGATATTGTCGAAATTTTTTCTGGGCTTTTTGAATTTAAAAATAATAAAAGTTTTCGGTTTTCTGTAAAAATTATATTCTCCATGATTCCAGCAATATGTATTGGGATATTTTTTGAAAGTGACATTGAAACTCTTTTTGGTGGACAATTAATTTTGGTTGGTGGTATGTTACTTTTAACTGGATTACTTCTTTTTTTGGCGGACAAAGCAAAAATTTCAGAAAAAAACGTAGGATTCAAAACCGCTGTTTTGATTGGAGTTTCACAAGCAATAGCAATATTACCAGGAATCTCTCGTTCGGGAGCTACTATTTCTACTGCTGTTCTTTTAGGAATTGACAAAGAAAAATCTGCTCGTTTTTCTTTCTTGATGGTAGTCCCTTTAATTTTTGGGAAAATGACAGAAAATATTCTTTCAGGAGAAATTTCTACAACTGATGCTAATTTTTTACCCCTTTTAATTGGCTTTATTTTTGCTTTCTTTACTGGGCTTTTTGCTTGTAAATGGATGATAAAACTGGTAAAAAATAGTCAGTTAAAATACTTTGCATACTATTGTTTTTCGTTAGGAATTATTGTTATTCTTCTTTTTGCAAATCATCAATTCCCTTGCCAGTAATTACGCCAAGCAAAATAGACAAAAGCAGTAATTTTGTTTCTGGCACTCTGCTTTTAATAGACAAGCCTCTAGAATGGACGTCATTTGATATAGTGAAAAAAGTACGGAATCTAATAAAAAAAAAGCTACAAATAAAAAAAATAAAAGTGGGGCATGCCGGTACTTTGGATCCTTTAGCTACAGGGCTTTTAATTGTCTGTACAGGAAAATTTACAAAACAAATAGAGGAAGTTCAGGGACAAGAAAAAACCTATACTGGTCAATTTACTTTGGGTGCTACAACTCCATCTTTTGATAGAGAAACTAAGGTTAATCATACTTTTGATACCGCTCATATTACAAAGCAATTATTAGAGAAAGTTACAAAGCAATTTGTCGGAGAGATAACGCAGATACCTCCTATTTTTTCAGCAATAAAGAAGAATGGTAAACGACTATACAGCTTTGCTAGGAAAAATGAAGAGGTAAAAATAAAAGAACGAAAAGTTATGATTCATTCTTTTAAAATTATCGATATTAATCTCCCAAAAGTTAGTTTTAAAATTTCTTGTGGGAAAGGCACTTATATCCGTTCCATTGCAAATGATTTTGGTAGAGCTTTAAATAGTGGAGCTTACTTATCAAAACTATGTAGAACAAAGATTGGGAGATACAACTTAAAAGATGCTTTTTCTCTTAATGACGTAGAAGAAAAAATCAAACTGCTATAACTCTTGACTTCTGCCATTGAATGTATTATATTCGTGCCTTAAAAAATCAACCCATTTTACTATGAAATCACAAATAATGAAATACAAACTTTCACACTTTGTTTTCTCTTTACCAGAAGTAAGAAAAGCAAAAAAACCTTCTAAAAATCGAGATGAATCAAAGCTAATGATTCTGGATCGAGAAAGTGGAAAGATTGAACATAAAAAATTTAAAGATATTATTGATTACTTTGATAAAGGGGATGTGATGGTTCTAAACAATACCAAGGTTTTTCCTGCTCGTCTTTACGGAAATAAAGAAAAAACAGGTGCTAGAATTGAGGTGTTTTTACTAAGAGAACTAAATAAAGACAGTCGACTTTTTGATGTATTGGTTGACCCTGCAAGAAAAATAAGAATTGGCAATAAACTTTATTTTGGAGAAGAGGATGAACTTATTGCAGAAGTAATTGATAACACAACTTCAAGAGGAAGAACACTAAGATTTTTATTTGATGGTTCTTATGGTGAGTTTAAAGAAACCTTAACAAGATTAGGGGAAACACCACTCCCAAAATACATCAACCGATCACCAACTGAGGAAGATGATGAAAGGTATCAAACCATTTATGCCAAACATAGTGGAGCAATTGCAGCGCCAACTGCTGGCTTACATTTTAGTCGAGAATTAATGAAGCGATTGGAAATAAAAGGAATTGATTTTGCTGAGATTACACTGCATGTTGGTTTAGGAACTTTTAGAGAGGTTGAGGTGGAAGATCTTTCCAAACATAAAATGGATTCAGAGGAGATAGATATTACAGAAAATGCAGCAAATATCATTAATACAGGGATCGATAAAGGAAAGAAGATTTGTGCAGTTGGGACTACTTCTGTTAGAACAATTGAAAGTTCGGTTACTACCAAAAATAGAGTTGTTCCTTTTAATGGATGGACTAATAAATTTATTTTTCCGCCTTATAATTTTAAAATTCCTACTTGTATGCTTACAAACTTTCATTTGCCAAAATCTACTTTAATGATGCAAATAAGTGCTTTTGCTGGGCACGATCTTACAATGAAAGCTTATAAAGAAGCCGTGAAAAAGAAATATAATTTCTATACTTATGGAGATGCTATGCTGATTATTTGAAATGAAAAAAAATGCTTTAATAGTAGCTGCTGGGAAAGGAAAGCGCATGAATGCGGATGTTCCAAAACAATTTTTACTATTAAATGATTTCCCCATTTTAATGCACACCTTAAATGCTTTTGCTGATTTTGACAAAAGAATTCTGGTGCTTCCAAAATCTCAAATTAAAAATTGGAGGATCCTTTGTAAAGATTATAATTTCGAACTAGAACATATTCTTGTTGATGGAGGAATTAATCGTTTTAGTTCAGTTAAAAATGGATTAAAAAAGGTAGATGAGGAAAGTATTGTGGCCATTCATGATGGAGTACGACCACTTATTTCCAAAAACTTAACTAATAAACTAATTGCTACCACAAAAAAGGGAATTGGAGTGGTTCCGGTTATTCCAATAAAAGATTCTTTGCGAAAAATAGAAGGAAATAAATCCAAAGCTATAAGCAGGAGTTCACTTTATAAAGTACAGACTCCACAATGCTTTTTTGCAAGTACTATTAAAAATGCTTATCGGCAAAATTTTTCTTTGTTTTTCACTGATGATGCTTCAGTACTTGAAAGTAATGGAGGAAAAATTATTTCCATTATAGGAGAGGAACACAATATTAAAATTACTACTAAGGAAGATTTAAAGATTGCTGAGTTTTTTATGCAATAACCTCTACTTTTTCAAGATTATTAATCAAATTCACTCCCGGGGTTTTCCCTTTCTCAAAAGTTCCTAAACTTTTAAATCCTAATGCTTCTGCTGCATTTTTTGAGCTAATTTTCAAAAGTGTATTCAAATCAAAATCAGAATTTTCTTGAATTATTTGTAATTCTTCCAGTATAGAAAGAGAGTTATTAGAAGCCAAGCTATCCGTTCCAACACATAGTTTTTCTTTATTAAAAATAGAATAATTGGGCAAAGTATTTTCAATATATAAATTTGCTTTTGGGCAAGTACAATAATAGTTGTCGGTTAAATCTTCCTTTTTTGTAAATGTATTATGCACCAAAATCATTTTTTGGTTTTTCAATTCAGCAAAAATGTCAGTAGATTTATTTCTGTTTCCCCAAATTTGAGAGATAGCCTCTATATTATTTAACCAATCAAAAAGAGCGCCTTCTTTTTTTTCGAAAAGCATATTTTCTTCTTTTATCTCCTGATTATGAATGCTTAAAGTAAAATCATTTTTATCAAAAATTTTTGAAATTGCTTGCATCAAATTTGGAGGGACAGAATAAGGGGCATGAGGAACAATAGTAGCTTTTTGTCCAGCAGTTCTAAACTGATTTCTTAATTCCTTCCCCACCTCTATAGCCCTATTAATTTTTTGTTTTTGGACACCGAAGATTTCAATGAAATTATAGTACTGTAAATTGCCTTTTTGTTTTTGAGAAAGTGTATCAATTGTATTACAAATATCCCCAACCGCCACAATTCCATTTTTCATCATTTCCTTTTCTGCATTTTCAATTGCCTCCAAAATTTTATCTTTTGTAAAATTACTCCTTTCTTGAATGGTACCAATAAAATTCAAAAACCCTTTCCCTTTATCTGCTATCCCTAAAAGATGACTTAATTCCAAATGACAATGTGCATTCACAAACCCAGGACACAAAATACCATCAAAAATCTCTAACTTTTTTTTTGGCAACTCTACTCTTCTTTCAAAAATTGAAACTATCTTGTTATTGTCAGAAATCTGTAAGACTCCTTCCTTTATTGGGTTGGTATAAAGTGGGTATAAATAATCAGCTGTTAAGAATCGCATAGCGCAAAAGTAATATATCTTTACAAAAAATTATGAGTGATAAAAAAGACATTCGTAAATTTACTTTCAAACAAATCCAATCATTTTGTTTAGAAAATAATTTACCCGCGTTTAGAGCAAAACAATTGCAGGAATGGCTTTGGGGAAAAAGAGCAACCTCATTCGATGAAATGACTTCTCTTTCCAAAGAAATAAGAGATTTGTTTGCTGGGCATTTTGTGATCAATGCCTTAAAAATCCATAAAGCAGAGAAGAGTATAGATGGAACCATAAAATACAGCATACAATTACATGATAAAAATTTTGTGGAGGGAGTTTTAATTCCATCCAAAAAGAGGATAACTGCTTGTATTTCTTCTCAAGTTGGATGTAGCTTAGATTGTGCTTTTTGTGCAACAGGAACGCTCAAATTAAAAAGAAATTTAGATGCTGCTGAAATTTACGATCAAGTTTTTATTCTAAATGAGGAGTCTCTTTCTAACTTTAAAAAACCGCTTTCCAACATTGTCTTTATGGGAATGGGGGAGCCACTTTTAAACTACAATAATCTGCTTGAAAGCGTAGAATTAATTACTACTGATAAAGGGCTGAGAGTGTCACCAAGAAGAATTACTGTTTCCACCGCCGGTATTTCTAAAATGATAAAAAAATTAGGGGATAATAAGGTTAAATTCAATTTAGCTATTTCATTGCACACAGCTTCTGATAGTAAACGAGACGTTTTAATGGCACTAAATAAAAAAGTGAAATTAGCTGAGCTCAGAGAATCGATCAGATATTTTTATGATAAAACTGGTAGTAGAATTACATACGAATATATTCTATTTAAGGATCTAAATAGTAGCATTGAAGATGCTCAAAAATTAGTGCAATTTGCAAAAGTTAGCCCTTGTAAGATAAACTTAATTGAATACAATAAAATAGATGGAATGGATTATAAAAAAGCAAGCAAAAAAAACACAGAAAACTTCATTTCTTATCTGAAAGAGAAAAATATTATAGTCAATTTAAGAAAAAGCAAAGGCAAGGATATTTCGGCTGCTTGCGGACAATTAGTAAATAAGCTGCAATAACTTTTTAACAACTCTTTTTTTTGGAAAGATTAGCGCAAACTTCTTTGTATATTCGCTCTCTATGTTTTTAGAAATTTGTCTGCAATAAACGAAATAAAATTGCCTATAAGTCAAGAGATGTTGCTTTTTGAAAAAAAGTTCAAAGCGTCTCTTTCGAGCAAAGTACCTTTACTCGATAAAGTAATGCATTATATTATTAAGCGGAAAGGAAAGCAAATGCGCCCAATGTTTGTTTTTCTATCAGCAAAACTTTGTGGAAAAGTTACAGAAAGCACGTATATTGCAGCTTCCCTAATTGAGCTTTTACATACAGCAACTCTGGTGCATGATGATGTCGTAGATGAAGCCGATTTCAGAAGAGGGTCTTTTTCTCTCAATGCTCTTTGGAAAAATAAAATTGCAGTTTTAGTAGGTGATTTCTTGCTTAGTAAAGGTTTGCTTTTGGCAGTAGAAAATAATGAGTATGAACTTCTAAAGCTAATGAGTACGGCCGTAAAGCAAATGAGTGAGGGGGAGCTTTTGCAAATTGAAAAAGCAAGAAAACTAGATGTTGAGGAAACCGTTTATTTTGAAATTATTCGGCAAAAAACTGCAACTTTAATTGCAGCTTGTTGTGCTTGTGGGGCGAATTCTACTAGTAATGATAAAAAAATTGTAGAAAAACTTCATCTTTTTGGAGAAATGGCCGGTATTGCTTTCCAAATTAAAGATGATCTTTTTGATTATACTCACAACCCAATCATTGGCAAACCAACTGGGATTGATATAAGAGCACAAAAAATGACTTTACCACTAATTTACACTTTAAACATCAGTGATCCCGTGCAGAAGAAAAATATTATTAATATCGTAAAAAATCATAATACTAACAACAAAAAAGTAGCAGGCTTAATTCAGTTAGTAAAGGAAAACGGAGGGTTAGAGTATGCTACAAAAAAAATGAAAGAATATCACAAAAAGGCATTAATTATTTTAGAGGATTTTGATAATAATGATGCAAAAGTTTCTCTTAAAAAAATGATTGATTTTGTAATTGAAAGAAAACAATGATTCCAAAAGAAAGCATAGATAAAATATTTGAAGTAGCCAGAATTGAAGAAGTGGTTGGGGGATTTGTTCAACTTAAAAAAAGAGGTGCAAATTTTATTGGGCATTGTCCTTTTCATGACGAAAAAACACCATCATTTACAGTCTCTGCTAGCAAAGGGATTTATAAGTGTTTTGGTTGTGGAAAGGGGGGGAATAGTGTAAGTTTTGTAATGGAGCATGAACATTACTCTTATCCGGAAGCATTAAAATATCTAGCAGAAAAGTATAACATTGAAATAGTAGAAAAAGAAATGACTTCTGAGCAAAGCATAAGAGCAAATGATAGGGATAGTTTGTATGTAATCTCGTCTTTTGCTAATAAGTTTTTTCAGCAGCAATTGTGGGATACAAAGGAAGGAAAAATTATAGGACTTAGCTACTATAAAGAAAGAGGGTTTTTAGAAGAAACCATCAAAAAATTTCAATTAGGTTACAGCCCAAAACAAAAAGATGCGCTCAGTAAAGAGGCCTTAAGATCTTCATTTCAAAAAAAGTATTTAGAAGATTCTGGACTTTCAATTATAAAAAATGGAACTATAAATGATAGATTTAGAGAGAGATTGATGTTCCCAATTCATAGTTTTTCTGGAAGAGTTTTGGGATTTGGTGGCCGCACACTGCAAAAGGATAATAAGGCAAAATATGTTAACTCTCCTGAGAGTTTGATTTATTTAAAAAGCAAAATCTTGTATGGTATCTACTTTGCAAAACAACATATCAGCAAGCAAAATAATTGCTACATTGTGGAGGGATATACGGATGTGATTTCCCTTCATCAATCAGGGGTGGAAAATGTAGTTTCTTCTTCTGGGACTTCCTTAACTTCGGAACAAATAAAACTAATCAAGCGTTTTACAAAAAACATTACGATTCTTTTTGATGGAGATGCAGCCGGGATTAAAGCGTCATTTAGAAGTATTGACATGATTTTAGCAGAAGGCATGAATGTAAAAGTGGTTTTATTTTCTGATGGAGAAGATCCAGATTCTTTTGCTAGAGCTTGCAGCCAGGAAGAATTAAAAAATTATTTGAGTGAGAATAGTAAAGATTTTATCACTTTCAAAACAGATGTCTTAAGTAAAAATACTAAAGATGATCCGACAAAAAGAATAGAAATGATAAAAGAGATCGCTTCTTCCATATCACAAATTCCTGATGATATAAGTCGTTCGGAATATATAAAAGTATGTAGCAGAATACTTAAAGTAAAAGAATTAGATTTATCAAAAGAAGTAGGTTCTCAAAAAAGTAAAAGAGTAAGTGATTTTCCTGATAAAAATCCAGAGTTAGATACAAAGAATGATAAGATTAAAAGAAAGCAGATAAAGGAAGAAAAAGAAATAGTCCGCCTTTTATTAAATTATGGGAATAAAACATTAAAATTTGAGAAGGAAACAATAAGCATTGCAGATTTTATTATTGCTGAGCTAAAAGCAGATAAAATGACTTTTGAAAATGAACAGTACCAAATGATGTTAGATGAAATCTCTGAAATCTTACAAAAAGAAGGAAAAATAAAATTAGACTATTTTACACTTCATTTCAACCCTGCTATTAGCCGATTGACCATTGATTTGATTAGCAATGAATATACTATGAGTGAGAATTGGAATAAGCGACATAAAATCCTTACTGGAACGGAAGAAAATAAAATACGAAAAGCAGTGGAAAGCTCTCTTTATAGTTTAAAGCTAAAACATTTGGATACTAGATTAGGGGATATCCAATTCCAATTAAAAGAAAACCCTAAAGATGTAGAGCAGATTACAAAAACTTATGCTAAATACTTACAAGTAAGAAAACAGATTGCGGAAAAATTGGGTAGGACTATGTGCTGACCTTAATATCTCGTAATTTTAATTGCAAGTTTTTCTTTCCATTCCAAAAATTTTCATCAATAGAATAACAAATATCGAAGATTTGACCATCTTTAGTTTTATTAAAATGGTGTGCCAAACCAAAACCAATACTGCTTATTGAAATTCTACTATTTTTTTTTGTAATTCCTAACCGTAAATGCGATTTCTCTACACCAACTACTCTTCCATAACCACTATCTTTTACGGCTTTTGTAATAAAAATTGGAGTGCGATTTTTTGGACCAAAAGGAGAAAACTGCTGAATAATTCTAAAAAGTTTATCATTAATATCATGTAACTCTAACTCCATATCAATGGATATTTCTGGAGTTAATTGGTCCTCTTTAATAGAAGAAGAAACTGCCTTTTCAAAAGCTATTATAAAATCTTCTAAATTTTCTTTTTTTAGGGTAAGGCCTGCTGCATACATATGTCCTCCGAATTTCTCTAAATACTTTTCGCATTGAAGAAGAGTATTATACAAATCAAAGTTCTTGACCGAGCGAGCAGAACCCGTTAGTTCCCCATCTTTTTCAGCCAATACTATTGTTGGTTTATAATGGGTTTCTATAAGACGAGAAGCAGCAATACCAACAACTCCTTTATGCCAATTTTCACTAAATACTACAGTTGAATTTTTATTTTCATCAATCATTTTCAAAGCCTCTTTGGTAATAGATTGATCAATACTTCTTCTTTCGAAATTTATTTTTTCAATTTTCTTTGCCGTTACTTTTGCTTTTTCGAAATTTCCTTCAATCAATAACTCCACTGCAATTTTTCCATGGACTAACCTGCCAGCTGCATTTATTCTTGGAGCAATTCCAAAAACAATATCAGGAATAGTCCACTTCCCTTTTCTGCCAACAGAGTCCATTAGTGCTTTAATCCCAGCTCTAGGGATTAAATTTATTTGCTTTAATCCAAAAAATGCAAACACTCTATTTTCATCAATCATTGGGACAACATCTGCTGCAATGCTTATCACTAAAAAATCTAACAAGTGTATTATCTCTTTTAGAGAAATTTGATTTTTTTCACAATATCCCTGAATTAATTTAAATCCTACTCCACAGCCAGAAAGTTCCTTAAAAGGATAATTACAATCACTCTGTTTTGGATTTAAAACAGCGACTGCATTTGGTATTTCTTCTCCTGGATTGTGGTGGTCACAAATAATAAAATCAATCCTTTTCTCTCTGGCATAATCAATTTGTTGAACTGCCCTTATACCACAATCTAAACTTATAATTAATGAGCAATTATTGTCTTGCGCATAGTCAATTCCTTGTAGTGAAATCCCGTATCCTTCTTTGTATCGGCATGGAATATAGAACTCAATATTATTAGTAATAGTCAACAAAAAAGTATACATCATTGCAACAGAAGTTGTCCCGTCCACATCATAATCCCCATACACCATAATCTTTTCATTATTTCTAATTGCTTTTTGGATTCTGTTGACTGCCTTCTCCATATCCTTCATTAAGAATGGTTTGTGAAGATGTGAAAAATCAGGACGGAAAAAATACTTTGCCTCATCATAAGTAGTAATTCCTCTAAAAACTAAAAGGTTCGCGATAGTTCTGCTTACGCCCAGACTTTCAGATAATTCTTGAACAATTTTGTTATTCGTTGCTTTTATTTTCCAGTTTTTCTCCATTGGTATTTCGCATTATCTTTGTTTGTGTAAGAATGGAATATTTATGAATAAGCTCAAAAATTTCAGCAATCATTTTCTCATTCATTTCAAAATCAACAGCATCTTCTTTCCTGAATCTTAAAATTTCAAACCATCTTTCTAATTGGAAAATAGTGATTTTGTTTTCTTTTTTAAAATGGGCAATTTGTTTTACAATTTTTTTTCTGTTTGATAAAATACTTACGATCTTTCTATCTAGGAGATCAATATCCCCTCTGAATTCTTTGAGTTTAATATTTAAAAAATCATCATCTGTTGTCGTTTTTCTTAGCACCAAATTAGTCATTATTTGATATAGTTTGTTTGGTGTAATTTGTTGTTCGGCATCACTCCATGCTTTTTTAGGATTGTGATGTGTTTCTATCATTAGCCCATTCAAATTCAAATCCATAGCTGTTTGTGAAACCTCTTCTACCATTTCCCTATCGCCAGCAATATGGCTTGGATCACAAATTATAGGGATCTCTGAAACTTCCTCTCTTAATTTTATTGGCATTTCCCATTTAGGATCATTTCTAAAAGCTGTTTTTTCATAAGAAAAAAACCCTCTATGAATTGCAGATAATTTAGTAATGCCTACTCTATTTAATCGCTCTAAAGCACCCATCCATAATCCTAATTCTGGATGGATGGGATTTTTTACAAAAACAGGGATATCAACACCTCTTAATGCTTCTGCAATTTCTTGTACATAAAAAGGATTTACTGTGGTTCTGGCTCCAATCCAAAGCATGTCAATGCCTGCTTCTAAGCATTTATCTACATGGGTAGCTGTGGCTATTTCAGTTGCTACTTTTAATCCTAGTTCCTTTTGTACTTTTTTTAACCATTGTAATCCTTCTTCTCCTGCTCCTTCAAAAGAATTTGGCTTGGTTCTTGGCTTCCAGATTCCTGCACGGAAAACGTCAGCTATCTTTTGGATTTTGGTAGCAATTTGTAAAAGTTGTTGTTCTGATTCCCCACTACAAGGACCTGCTATAAGATATGGTTTTTTTTGTATGAATTTCTCTATTTTCATTTTTTGCCTTCAACTACAATTACAAATTCTCCTTTTGGTTTTATCTCTTCAAAGTATGTTAAAACTTCTTTCGCTTTACCTCTTTTTGTTTCTTCAAACATTTTACTTATTTCTCTGGAAACAGAAATTTTTCTATCTTCTCCAAAATATTGAGCAAACTGAGAAAGCGTTTTTACAATTCGATGAGGAGATTCATAAAAAATCATAGTTCTTTCTTCCTCTGAAAGTCGTTTTAACCATTTTTGCCGTCCTTTTTTTGTTGGAAGAAATCCTTCAAAAATAAATTTTTCTGATGGCAATCCTGAGTTAACTAATGCGGGGACAAAAGCTGTTGCTCCTGGCAGACATTCTATCTCGATATTATTTTTAATACACTCACGCGCCAATAAAAAACCTGGATCCGAAATTCCTGGTGTTCCTGCATCTGAAACTAATGCAAACGTTTCGCCTCTTTTTAATCTTTCAATAACTTTTGTAAGAATTTTATGTTCATTATGCATATGAAAAGAAGCTAGAGTTGTTTTAATATCATAATTCCGAAATAGTTTTTTTGTTGTTCTTGTATCCTCAGCCAACACCAAATCTACTTCTTTTAATAGGCGAATAGCTCTTAAAGTAATGTCCTCCAAATTTCCAATGGGAGTTGGTATAATATACAATCTTGGCATACTACAAATCTATAGAAATAGTGGGTAAAATTCTGTTTTTGGAGAAATTCTTATTGTTGGTGCTGGAAAATGAAAATAATTCAGCCAATGCTTTATTTTTTTGACTATTGGAGAATTCCATTTTTTTAATATTTTAGGAATATCATAATCAAGGCCAATATACCATTCGTTATCCCCTCCCATTTTAGCGTTATGTTCATCCAAATATTGTGTCTCATCCAGTCCAAAGCCTATAGCAATATTCAGCCATTCTGGGATTCTTTCATTGAAATGATTTAAATCTATAGATATCCAATAGGTCTGATTTACGTAATCGTCTTGCCAAGCATATTTATTCGGGATTTTTCCTCTTTGCCTCTCTAAATCCCAATAAGTATTATGCTGTTTCCAATAGGAAATTTTTGCATCAAAAACCCTTAATCTTGGAGAATAATATTTAGCAATTGGTAAAAATGCTCCTGCAGAACCTATTGTTAAATCCAAAGTAGAAAACCCCCAATAAGGAGCATAAGCGTCTTTCATTTCAATGGCTAATTGTAACCCTGAACCAAATGCAGCTCCAAACCAAAGTGCTTGTTTTTTATTCATCCCTGCCCAACGCATGGATTCTGAAAATAAATCTGCTACCTGCAATCCTCCCATAAAATGTCCTGCTTTATCTACATTTAAAGCATAAACCTTATCACTTCCGTTATCAAAATGAAAGGCAATTTGTTTTTCACTCCACCAAGAATTTTCAATATATAAATAAGATCCCCCCAATGCTAAAATCAAGCTACTACTGACTACTATTATTCTTCCTTTTTTGATGGAATCATTTTTTAGAGTCTGTTTAGCTTCTGAGGAAAATCCAAATAGAAAGAAAGATAAAAACAAAAATTTCATTTTCATATGTTATGCAAAAGCTTTTTATATATTTGTTAGCAAACATAATCAAAGCAGTATAAATATCCTTATTAAAAAATGTTTTTAGAATCTCCTAATAGTCATTCAATACAAAAAGGCAGTATTGAAGTCATTTGTGGTTCGATGTTTTCAGGCAAAACGGAAGAGTTACTTAGGCGACTAAAAAGAGCAAAGTATGCTAAGCTCAATATCAAAATCTTCAAGCCAAGAATTGATAATCGTTATGATAAAGAAAAAATTGTTTCTCATGATGAAAATTTCATAGATTCCATAGCAGTTGATTGTGCTAATGATATACTAAAGCTTTGTAATAATGAAGATGTTGTTGCTATTGATGAAGCTCAGTTCTTTGATGATAAACTTTATATAGTTTGTAATAAGCTTGCAAAAAAAGGGATTAGACTTATCGTTGCAGGACTAGATATGGATTTTTTAGGAAATCCTTTCGGTCCAATACCAAATCTACTAGCTATTGCAGAACACATCACAAAAGTACATGCTATTTGTATAGATTGTGGAGAAATTGCAAATCATTCATATCGAAAATCTAAAGAAGTACAATTGGTAAAATTAGGGAAACAGCAAGAATACAAACCCCTTTGCAGAAAATGTTTTAACAGCCAAAAATAAAATGTCTACTCCCCATGAAACCATATTATATGTCGATTTAAAGGCATTAGAAAATAACTTCAAATATCTGAAAAATAAACTGCAATCTGATACTAAAATTATTGCTGTAGTAAAAGCATTTGCGTATGGGCATGGCGATGCTACTATTGCAATAAAACTGGAAGAATTAGGAGTTGATGCTTTTTGGGTTGCTGATTTTGAGGAAGGAGTAAATCTTAGAAAAACTGGAATTTTAAAAAAGATAATTGTAGCAAATCCTGGGACAAAAAGTTATTCTGAGATTGTAGAATACAATTTGGAACCTGTTATTTATAACTTTAGATTATTAGAAATTTTTGAAGAAAATTATACTCCTATTTCAGTACATATAAAATTTAATAGCGGAATGAATCGCTATGGTTTTAATTTAAAAGAAATAGACGATTTAACATCAAGAATAAAAGAATCTCCACACTTAAAAATAGAAAGTATTTGTTCTCATTTAGCAGTAGCTGATAATAAATTTAAAGATGATTTCACACAAAAACAATTCAAAAATTTTGATGTTCTTTGCGATCTTTTTTCTAAAAAGTTAAATGTAAAAGTTGAAAGGCATATTCTAAATACCGCTGGAGTTTTACGATTTCCTGAACAGCAAAAAGAAATGGTTCGAATAGGCATAGGGCTTTATGGCATTGGAGAAGATAAAAACTTAATAGCAATTGGGAGATTATTCAGCAACATTGCTCAAATAAGAATATTGAAAAAAGGAGAAAAAGTAGGTTATAACGCTTCTTTTGTAGCTGAAACAGAAATAAAGATTGCAGTAGTGCCTCTTGGTTATGCAGATGGTATAAATAGAAAATTAGGTGACAAAAAAGGAAGGGTACTGATAAATAATATTCTCGCTCCTATTATTGGGAAAATAAGTATGGATAGTTTTATAGTAGATATAAGCGGAATTAATGCTAAAGAAGGGGACTTGGTAAATATATTTAGTCAAGAAAATTCAGTTGCAGAAATTGCAAAAAATTTAGATACAATCCCTTACGAAATTTTAGCTACGCTAAACAGAAGAATTAAACGGATTTATCAGTAATTCCCTTATTAACCAAAATCAAAAAAGAACTAAAAAAAGCATATAAAATCACCCCTGCTTGTCGCTCCAACATGGATTCTGTAACAAAACTTAGAAAAAACATAAACATAAATGAAAAAAGTAAATATTGCTTATTTTTAAGGGCTAAATAGTAAGTAGGAATTAGGAGAGAGAAAAACAAAAACAGAAAACCTAAAATACCAACTGCTGCTAAGGTTTGAAAAAATTGACTATGATAATTATAGGCCTTTTTAATAAAGTATTTATATCTGCTTTTTTTATCTTTTAAAACATAAATAGCATCCTGAAAAAGCTGGTCTTCAACTGATATATTGTTTGCTATTGCTTTCTCCCTGACATGTAAAATCCACTTTTTATTATATTTGATTTCCTCTATTTTTTGCTCAACAAGGTTTTCTCCTTCTGCCTCTGATAAAATCTCATACTCATTTATTAATACATCTTTAACATCTCCAACTCCTGCACCTTTTAAATAATTTTTTTTAATAACCCTAATTGCAACTTCCCATATTTGTACTCTTGCATCCCCATTTGTTTTGGAATAATTAATGTTTTTCAAATCTTTTTTGGTTTCCTCTAATCTAGCACTTGTTCTTGGCATTTTTGTAACCAATAGGAATATGCATACATAGCTTAAAGATACTATTAGAATTCCTGTAAATATTCTTCTTCTCTGAAAGGCAATTCCCAATATATAAAGCGTAAGAAGGATTATAAAAATCAAAATTTGCATTCTAGAAGAAAGTAAAAACAAGAAGATTCCTAATCCAAACGCCATTGAAGAATAGACTATTTTATACTTATTGCTTTTCGTTTTATGGTAAAGATATATGAAGATAGCAATAGCAAAGAGAGCATACAAAGCATAATAAGCAGAATGCATAAAAATAGTCAAGTCGTGATAAAAGAAATACTTTGTAAGGCCTGTTTGTGCGTAATTATAATAGCCAACCGAAAGGGTAGTAAGGGCTGAAAAGAAAGTAGAAATAGCAAATATTCTTAAAACAGAATTATATTGAGAAAGATTTAATTGATCTATTGTACTTAAAAATAATGGCATTAAGAATAAGGGGAGTTTTAAAAGTAAATCATCATAGGCATATGTGCTGTTTTCAGAATAAAAAAAACTTATTAGATAAATAATATAAAGCCCACTAAACAAAATCGCATAGGGATTCTTTATAAATATTTTAATCTTCTCAGTTAAGCCCCCTCCTAAAAACCATACTAGACCAAGCATGGTTATGCCAACAGAAAAGGGAAGGAATTTCCATTGAAATGGAATACTGATAGCAATAAATAATAAAGAGTAATAATAAAGCTTTGCCGATATATTATTACTCATTCCCAGAAAGAATTGAATTATACTTACTGTTATTATTTAAAAGCTCTATTGCTTCTTTGATATGTTTGTCAAATTGTAAATTGGCAATAATTCTACCTTTTTGATAATAATAACGACTTGCTATTTCACTTGTGAGTATCTCTTTTATTTTGGGTTTAAATTTATTCAAATCATCTTTTTTATTTATCTCCAATTTCAAAATTAAAGCATCGTATTCATTCGCTATTTCTTCATAATAAAACTCCTCTTTTGCTACCTCCTTTAACTCCTCTACTTTATCTTCTGTTTGTGTAGAGTATTCGTATTCTTTACCAACAAGAAATGTTTTAAAATCTTCAAACTCTTCATCTGTAAATAGAAAATTATTAGCATTTTTAATTGTATCGTGAGAGAATCTATAATCAGTAGCAAAGTCAAAAATCAATCTTTTGCTAAGCAAGCTTATTATAATATTCCCCACTTTTTCTTGTTCAATTTCTATATCTGGCTCAATACCTCCTCCATCATATACTGTTCTCCCATTTTTTGTTTTAAAAGCTGTTTTTAATGAATCTGGGACTTCGCCCACACTTCCATCCTTATTTCTGTTAGAATAGTCTAATGCTTGTATGCATCTTCCACTTGGAATATAATATTTTGCAATGGTAACTTTTAGTTGAGTATTATAACTGAGTTTTCTACTTTGTTGTACTAGGCCTTTCCCAAAACTTTTATTGCCAATAATAACTCCTCTGTCCAAATCTTGGATTACTCCCGATACAATCTCAGAAGCAGAAGCAGAACTTTGGTTTATAAGTATAACTAATGGGGTTTCCGTATCTTCTGCTTTCTGAGTTGCTGTATATACCTTTTCCCACTCTTTTATTTTCCCTTTTGTACTAACTATTTGTTCTCCTCTTTCTATGAAAATATTTGAAATACTTACCGATTCATTTAAAAGCCCTCCAGGATTTCCTCTTAAATCTAAAATTAGTCCATTTAATTCTTGCTGTTTTTTGAGTTCTGTAAGAGCATCTTTTATGTCCTTGCTACAATTTCTAGTGAAACTTCTAAGTTTGATATAGCCAATCCCATCTCCAACAAATCCGAAATAAGGGATACTCTCTACTGTTACTTTTTCTCTTTCAAAACTTACCTCAAATGTTAAATCCTTTCTTTCCATTAAAAGTGTAACCGAAGTATTGGGCTGTCCTTTTAAAACTTTGCTTACTTCTTCTGTGCTTTTCCCTTTTGCTGAAACTCCATTTATTTCCAGAATTTTGTCTCCAGCCATAAGGCCGGCTTTTTGAGCTGGGAAACCCTCATAAGGTTCGCTTATGAAAACATAATCATCTCTCTTTGTTATAATTGCTCCTATCCCTCCATACTGGCCAGTTGTCATAAAGCGTACATCTTCAATCTCAGATTCTGGAATGTACGTGGTGTAAGGATCCAAAGATTTTAACATAGCATCAATCCCTTTTTTCATCAATTTTCCAGGATCAGTTTCATCCACATAATAAATATTGAGCTCTTTATATAGTGAAGTGAAAATATCCAGATTTTTAGCTATTTCAAAATAATTGTCAGTAAAACTAATTGTGAGAAAGGATGCAAAGAATACCGAAATTGCTACTAATGTAATTTTAATTTTTTTCTTCATTTTTTATATTTATGGAACAGGATCGTATCCATCCCCGCCCCAAGGATGGCATGTTAAGATTCGTTTTATAGTAAAAAATCCACCTTTAAATACCCCATGTTTTTTTATTGCTTGCACGCCATATTCTGAACAAGTTGGTATGTATCTACATTTGGCGGGTAAAAGTGGAGATATCATATTTTGATAGGTTTTAATAATGCTGATAAAAATATAACTAAATAGTTTTTTCAAAGCTTATTCTTTAAACGATTTAAAATTAAATTTATTTCAGATTCTAATTCTTTATATTTTAGAGCCTCTGTTTTCTGATAAATAACAGCAAAAATGATTTTTTTTTCTTTTTGTAGAAGCACTTGATAAAATGATTCTTTTTGATTACGATAACATTCCTTTAGTAGTCTTTTAAGCATATTTCTTTTACTAGCTTTTGGAATATTTTTTTTAGGAATGCTTATTAAAATTTTTGCTGGAAATCTTGATTTTTCTTTTATTTCTTGCCACATTATTGCAAAACTTCCCTCTTTAAACTTCTCTCCTTTTTCAAAAAGTTGATCAATTTTTTTTTTACCACATAGCCTCTCTTCTTTACTAAAAGTTTGCATGGGAGAAAATTACTGTTTTTTAAAGGGAAAAAGAAGTAAAAGCTACTTATTTTTAATTTTATTTTTTGTAAATTACCTTTTTCTTTTATTAGATACTTTTATGTATTGATCAAGGGCCATAGACATAGACGGCGCTTTTTCATTTGGAGCATTAATATCTAAGATTAGCTCATGATCAGCAACCGATTTTGCTGTTGTTGGGCCAAAAGCTGCAATTCTGGTATCTTTTTGTCTAAAATTAGGGAAATTCTCATAAAGGGATGTAATCCCTGTTGGAGAGAAAAATACCAGCACATCATAATATACATCTTCCAAATCAGACAAATCAGAACAAGCCACTTTATACATTACGGACTTGGTAAAATTAATTTCATTGCTTGTCAAAGTATCTACAATTCTTTCTTTTATAAGATCAGAACATGGTAAAAGAAACTTGCATTCCTTATGCTTTTTTAAAATCGGAATAAGTTGAGCAAACATTTGCTCACCAGTAAAAACTTTTCTTTTTCTAAATGTGATAAAGTTTTGAAGATAATATGCAATAGCTTCAGAAACGCAAAAATATTTCATAGTCTCAGGGACTTTTATTCTGAGTTTCTCACACATCATAAAATAATGGTCCATGGCATTTTTGCTAGTGAAAATTACTGCGTCATGATTCAAAATACTAATTTTCTGCTTCTTAAATTCTTGGGTTGTAATTTCTTCAACATGAATAAAAGGTACAAAATCAATCTTTAATTTATGTTTTTGCGCTAAATTAAAATAAGGCGATTTACCATTTTCTGGCTTTGGTTGCGATATTAATATGGATTTTACTTTTTTTTGTCTTTCTTGCATTTGCCTTTATTTTTTATATTCCTTCTAATAAAAAACCGCTTTCGTAAAAACTAAAAGTGGTAAAATTTCAAGAGTGCAAAGATACAGAAATAAATAGTATTTGGAAAGCCCAAAACCGCTAATTCCTATTTTCCATATCCAAAATATTTTTATTATTAAAAATAAAACTATAATGACTACTGAAGATGTAAATAAAATAGGGCTTAGATTAATAGGAGAAAAGAACATAAAAACAATAATAGGGAATAAAATAACACCCATTATTCTATCAAATAAAAAGGAAAAATAGACACCTAATTTTGCTAATGATTTTATAAGAAAAAGATGCCCCAAAAGGTGAATAATAATAGTTTTGATTAGAAAAAAAACAATTATAATCATTGCTACATTCCAAAAATTAAAAGGAGTTAAACTTTCTCCATAAATAGCTTTTGAAAGAAACAAACTTATATTTATCAACATAATAGTTGTAATTAAAAAAGTCACCCTTTCTGTAAACACATTCTCTTCCTTTAAATACTGATTAGCATAACGTTGGGCAAATACACTAAGAAACAATTGTTTAGTAAATTTCTGATAAAAAGCTTTCAAAAATGCAATTAAAAGCAAATCGAAAGTAAGAATAAAGAAGAATGTGTCGCTGTAAGTCAATTTTGTCTTTTTATCTTTTACAAAGATATGTTTTCTGTTAAGTTTCTCAATCTTATTAAAAAAGGTATTTTTACCAAAAAATTAACAATACTATGTCACAAGATTTATATCAAGCACCAGATTATTTTTTAATGGATGAACTCTTAACGGATGAGCATAAACTAATTAGAGATACCTCAAGAGAATGGGTAAAAAGAGAAGTGTCACCAATTATTGAAGATGCTTGTCAAAAATGTGAATTTCCAAAAAAAATTGTAAAAGGATTAGGTGAAATTGGAGCATTTGGACCTTATATTCCTAAAGAATATGGTGGCTCTGGACTAGATCAAATTTCTTATGGACTAATAATGCAAGAATTGGAAAGAGGGGATAGCGGTATCAGATCTACAGCTTCTGTACAATCTTCACTTGTGATGTATCCAATTTGGAAATATGGTAGTGAAGAACAAAAACAGAAATTCTTACCAAAACTTGCTACTGGTGAACTTATAGGTTGTTTTGGGCTTACTGAGCCAGATCATGGATCAAATCCTGGAGGAATGATAACTAGTATAAAAGATATGGGAGATCATTATCTTTTAAATGGTGCTAAAATGTGGATTTCAAATTCTCCATTTGCTGATATTGCTGTTGTTTGGGCAAAAAATGAAAAAGGAAGAATAAAAGGATTAATTGTAGAAAGGGGAATGGAAGGATTCACAACCCCTGAAACCCATGGGAAATGGAGCTTGCGAGCTTCTGCAACTGGAGAGTTAGTTTTTGATAATGTAAAAATTCCAAAAGAGAATCTATTAC
>Ga0163108_10000415_pt1 | contig 31643 bp, 16 predicted proteins | sample Fk1155metaG_FD_109644 | JGI IMG/M metagenome (GOLD analysis project Ga0163108, IMG submission 109644) | Marine microbial communities from the Central Pacific Ocean - Fk160115 155m metaG | ecosystem: Environmental > Aquatic > Marine > Oceanic > Photic zone | place: The Central Pacific Ocean...
CCACCCTCTCCTTGCCCCCGCCATGGGCTCGCATCGGCTATTGGCGGGGTTATAGAATTGAACCTCAGGGCCTGTCTGATTAAGGTGCCGCGAATGAAAACCACCCTCATGACCTTGTTGACCTTCTGTCTGTGCCTCTGTGCGATTGGGGCAGGCAGGAAACAGCCCAATATTATTCTGATCCTGGCTGATGATGCGGGTTATTCGGATTTCGGTTGTTACGGCGGTGAGATCGAGACGCCGGCGCTCGATAAGCTGGCCGCCGATGGCTTGCGATTTTCCCAGTTTTACAACACCGGCCGCTGCTGTCCCTCTCGTGCGGCCTTGCTGAGCGGGGTCTATCAGCATCAGGCGGGCATGGGCCACATGGCCAGGGACCGGGGCGTTCCCAGCTACAGCGGCACCATCCTGCCTCACGTGCCGACCCTGGCCGAGCGCCTCAGGAAGGGCGGCTACCGCACCATGATGACCGGCAAGTGGCACCTCGGTACCGAGCCGGAGCAGTCGCCCATCGCTCGCGGGTTTGATCGTTTTTACGGCACGCGCAATTTTATTGATTCATATTTCACAGTGTTGCGCCATTGCCAGGTTTTCCTCGATGACAAGGAAGTACTGCCCGGCACCGAGACGCCGGTGAACCATCTGCATCCCGAACAGGAATGGTACACCACGGACGTCTTCACCGATTACGCCCTGCATTTCATGGATGAATCCTTCAAGCAACACGCCGACCAGCCGTTTTTCCTGTACCTGGCTTACAACGCGCCCCACTTCCCGCTGCATGCGCGCGCGGAGGACACCAGGAAATACCGCGGTCGCTTCCGGGCCGTGGGCTGGGACAAGCTACGACAGCAACGCTATGAGCGGATGGTGAAGCTGGGATTGATCCGCAGGGAATGGGCGCTTTCGCCTCTGGATGTTCCAAAGTGGGAAACCTACGACGCCAGGATGCGCGATGAGCTCGACCTGAAGATGGCGCTCTATTCGGCAATCATTGATCGCATGGACCAGAATATCGGCCGGGTGGTGGAGAAGCTCAGGTCGGCCGGGCGGCTCGACAACACTCTGATCCTGTTCATGGTCGATAACGGTGTGCCCGGCGCCGGCGTGCATGATTGGCGCGGCCTCTTTGGCAAGAACGGCAGGCACCCGGAAACCCGCGTGGACAATTATGCAGAGTGGGGGAGGCGAGGCGGTTGGTCCTCCAGCTCCGGCCGCGGCTGGGCAAACCTGAGCAACGCCCCCTTCCGTATGTACAAGCGCTACACTCACGAAGGTGGGGTGGCTACCCCACTGATCGTCCACTGGCCGGCCGGCATGAAAGCCAGGGGCGAGCTGCGTCACTCACCAGGCCACCTGATCGATATCGCGCCCACCTGCCTCGCTGCAGCCGGCCTCGAAGGTGAAGGAATGGAAGGGCAGAGTCTGCTGCCGGTATTTGCCAGGGACCAGAAGCAGGAGCGCACCCTTTACTGGGAACACGAGGGCAATCGCGCTGTGCGTAAGGGCGATTATAAGCTGGTCGCCATTCACAACACCCCGTGGGAGTTGTATGACATGAGCAAGGATCGCAGTGAATTAAAGAACCTCTCCAGTGCCATGCCCGGGAAGACCAGGGAGCTTCGCACGGCCTACGAGGCCTGGGCCAAACGAGTCGGCGCAGAGCCATGGGACGAGATCAAGGTGAAGAAGAAAAAGAAGAAATGAAACCCACCTTCGTCTATCCCCCGCCCATGCCTCGGATAGGCTGTTGGCTGGGTTTAACTGATATATAGAGAGGGCGTGTCCCTTTGTTGCCTTGATCACCAGTCCCTCAACGAGCCCATGACAGAACCGAAAACACAAAAGAATGGCGCTGATGTTGACAAGTTTCTTGCCGGCATCGCCGACGAGCAGAAGCACGCCGATTGCCTGAGCGTGCTGGAGCTGATGAAGAATATTACAGGGGAGCCGGCTGTCATGTGGGGGAAAGCAATCGTCGGTTTCGGTAGCTTCCACTATCGTGGCAAGACAAGCGAGGGAGACTGGTTTCCTGTCGGCTTCTCTCCCCGCAAACAGAACCTGGTGCTCTACCTGCACTGCATATTGGAAGAGCAAACTGCCCTGTTGGAAAAATTAGGCAAACACAAGATCGGCAAGTCCTGTCTTTACCTCAAGAGACTCGATGATATCCACATTCCAACGCTCAAGAAGCTGATCAAGAAGGCCTGCAAATCCCCCGCTATTGCTGGCGCGGAAATCGATTAGTCGATTCAGCCTCACTGACCCGGAGCGATGCCCCGGGGGATTGTTCAATCAGGAGCTGGCGCCACCCATACAGGCTGAGAAATAACTCCGTTGGCCGCCACATCCCATGCCTCAAAACGGACCCACTTCTTTGTTTTGAGGTCTACAGGCAATTTCAAAGTGCGCTCACCGTAGGCTCCGGTGTCAGCGAGGTCGATTCGTGTACGGTAAACATTCTTCCCGTCACCCGTGACGACCTCAGCGAAGGCCATTGGGAAAGTCCAGGTCAACTCAGCGTTCAGGGTAGCGCGGCCCGTTGCTTTGAGCTCCAGGGTCTCACCAGATGCCTTTCCAGCCACGGTAAACTTCGGCAGAAGCACCTCTCCGGTGGAGATGAAGAAGGCGCCGTCGCGCAGGGATTTCAAGACAGGCGCCCATCCCTGCTCATAGCGGGGAACCCGTTCGAGGCGCAGGTAGTTGACATTCGAATGCGCGTAGAACTCCGTGGTTCGGTCAACCTGGAATATGTCGACCTCGCCGAGAATGTATTTCTTCGCGCCCCAGTTCGCGGTGTCGTCGAGCAGGTCCAGGACGCGCCAGCCAAGGCGTGACCTCGAGAGGTCGGCGGGCATGGCCTTCCAGGCGCCCCCGAGGTAGCGGCTGGATTTAAAAAAGGACTTGTCGCGGTAGCGGTCGGGATAACCGGTTGACGATTTGATCCGCGGGTGGGCCGCCCACATCAGGCCGCCTTCCAGTTCCATGAGTTTCAAGACGTCATCCGCGCTGCCCACATGGTAAACACGACCGAATTCGGGATGCTCCTCCATAAAGGGTTTGTCCCCGGGCCGGTTCAGTGCCCACATCACCGGTCGCGGAAAGAAGCTGATCCAGTGACCGCCCAGGTGCACGTTGGGCTCCTCGCCGGGGAGCAGGAGCAGCCGGTCATCCGACAGCCTCGCGCACTCATCGTGGAGAAGTTTGAGCAGGGGGAAGGCCTTGGCAGGTTTGCGCCGGTCGCGGCCAAGGCGGTTGTGGAACTCGGCGAGATGGACGATTCGAACCCCCGCCTTTTTGAACACGTCAACAAACTCTGGTTTCTCGAGCCCTGGCGGTACGCCCTTGGATTTGTTTTTAGCGCGTTCCTTGATGAATTCCGTCGTGTGCTCGATGTGGTAGTGGCTCGTGAAGGTCTTGTGTCCCGCCACCTCCGGATAGCGGTCGCCGTGGGTATAGGCCTTTACGCGTTCGATGAGCCTGGCGCCCCGGTCGCGTGAGGGGAGCCAGAAGATGCCTAGCTTCTGCTCGGTATCCGGCGGCGCGTTGAACCAGGGCACCCATCGCCGATCGCCTTTAAGATCGTGGCGTATGCCTGCCCCGAAGCCGGGAATCTGCTTCATGAAATCGTTCCCCCGCCAGGTGAATCCCAGGTTGTAGGCCTCATCAAGTGGGTAGAAATACCTGTGTGGAGGCGGAAAGATTGCAACGCCGCCGGCCGGGGTCTCAAGCGCGATGGTCCTGTAGCGCACCTTCTGCGGGGCTGCGGAGCGGTCGTCCGCCTCAGCCCGATGCAATTGATCATCGAGGCCAATCCATGAGGTCGTTTTACCGGTCGGGTTACAGGTCAATCCAGCATGGTAGAGCAGGGCACGGGCCTCCTCCCGGGTCGTCACCACTGCCTGGACGTGAACCAGGTCGCAGCCGGCATAGAGAGTGAAACGCAGCTTTCCAGAGAACCCCTGTCCTTCAAGGCCATCGAAGTCGATCACGCAGCGGCGGCCCATACTGCGCGCCGCCACACCCTTGAGCTTCAGGACGAGCGGCCCTGATTGATTCGGTTTTCGGTCAACGTGGTCGAAGAAGATGGTCCAGCCGTTTCGCTTCTCCAGGTCGCGTTCCGCGATGGTCAGTAAAGTGACAGGGTTGGCATCACGGAGGATCACGACGGGCTTCGCCTGTCCCGAGGCTACCGCGATCGAATGGACCAGGGCTCTCCCCTCCAGGAGGTTCAGGGTAAGCTCGGTCGAGCCTTCCGGTGTCTGCCATCGAGCGATGAGGACGTCATCCTTGTGGCGCACCTCCACCCCACAGGCCGGATCGTAGGACTCCAGGTCCACAGGTACCGCGAATGCGACCTGTGCGAAGAAGCTGGTAGCGATCCAGGCCATTGCCATCGACCGGACGAGAAGCGTCAATTTATTCTCGCAGCAGACCCTGGTCTCCACGTTCATCAGCTTTTCTTTATTACCCATATGCTCATGAGCGGATCAACAAACTGGTTCACAGCCCGTCGCCATCGCCTGACCTTTCCTTAAACAATCCAACCACCCTAAACGATGCCCCGGGCGATAAGCAACCAGCGGCCGCCCCCTCCTTGCCCCGGCCCAGGGCCTCGCACAGGCCGGATCTCAGCCGGCGAGGTTCGGAAGTTTATTTGCCGTTCAACGCCTTGTGTTCACGGCGGGCGTATTCGGCCTGCAGCTTTGCGGCCTCCAACTCAGCCTTGGCCAGCTCGAATACTTTCTTGGAGTTGGAGGCGCGGCGGAATTTTTTCTCCAGCCTGCGCTTAAGCTTCTGGGCGACGTCATTGACACGGAGTTCGGCATCGTATTTCTTTGCCAGCTCTTCACGCTTACTCCTGGCTTCATCCCCCTGGCGTTTCAACTCAGCCGCCTTCTTTTTTAAGCCTTCATCATCGGGCTTGGCCCTGGCCTGGCGGTCGGCATCTTTGAATTTACGATCCAGCTCAACAACGCGTCGCTTGGCCGTTTCGGCGGATTTGCCGGCGCTGTTGGCTTTTTTGTGGGTGGCATCAGCGGCTTTTTTGGCGGCGTCGACCCTGGGTTTCAACTCCTTCACCAGTGGGTTGAGCTCCTTGAAGTCCTTCTCGGCCACGGCCATTACCGACTCCGCTTCGGCGAGGTTGGTCTCCGAGAGCTTCAGTACGGTCTCCACACGCGCTCGCTCGCGTCCCGGCAGGGGCCACACCCGCAGCCCGGGTAGCTTTTCCGAAATCTTGCTGATGGTAGCGGCCGTCACCTGGCGGGAGTGGAAATGCACCTGCTTCAAGGTCGGCAGCTTGGGCGCAAGTTCCAGCAGGCCTTCGTCTGTGGCCTGGGCCTGGTAGAGGTTCAGGTATTCGAGCTGCTTGAGACCGGCGAGGAGCTGCAGGCCGGTGTTGGTGATGGCGGTGTGCTCGAGGTAGAGCCGCCGCAGACCGGTAAGCCGCGCCACGTGCTGGAGGCCGGCATCGGTCAGGCTGGTTTTCTTGAGACGCAGGATCTCGATGGGACCCAGCTCCGGCAGCCGGGCGATCTCGGCATCCGTGACCTTGTCGCCGCTGAACTGGAAATCCACCTCCAGCGTTTCCTGCTTCGCTGACACCCATCGCACGCGGCCGCCGAGAGACTCCACGTGCTTGAGCACGGCCTGGTTCGTTTCGGCCTGAACCGTCACCGCAAGGAGCAGCGCAAGGATGAAGGAGGCGGGTTTCATGCGATGAGCTCCGTCACCACCTTGGCCTTCTTGTCCACCAGGGGCATGGGGCGACCGCCGGAGGCCATGAGCTCCTGGTGTGGGTCGATGCCGAGGATGGTGCAGAGTGTCGCCATGAAATCAGGTGCAGTGATGGGGCGCCTGGTGATGGTGTCACCGGGGTTTTTTCCGTTTTCGTTGGTGGCGCCCACGGTTTGCCCGGTGTTGATGCCGCCGCCAGCCATCATGCTGGTCCACGCGCGGCAGAAGTGGCCGTTGCCATCGCCTGGGGTGCGGCCGAACTCGCCCATCCACACGATGAGCACATCATCGAGCATGCCGCGCTGCTTGAGATCGAGGATCAGCGTCGACATCGCGCCATCCATCCACGGGGCGCGCGCGGCAATGCGCATGCCCGCCCCTTCGTGGTCGTCCCATCCACGATGGAAAATTTCCACGAACGACACGCCGGACTCAATCAACCGCCGGGCGAGCAGGCAGCTTTTGCCGAAGCGATGTTCTCCGTATTGCTCGCGAATGGCGGCCGGCTCGTTATCAAGATTGAACGCCCTGGCGCGAGGCGAGTGCATGAGATTCACCGCGCGCTGGAAGGCGGCCTGCTTGGCGTTGACCACCGGCAGGTTGTACTCGCGCGCGAAGCGCTCCTCTCCCTTGCCCAGCAGCTGCAGACGGCGGTCGAGCCCCCTGGTGTCCGGCTTCAGGTTTTCCAGTCCCCGCGCCGGATGCTGGACGGCCAGCGGCGCGTGCCGCGGTCCGAGGTAGGCGGGCACGGAACGATAGAAGCGGCCGCCGTTGCCCTTGTCGTTGCCGGCATCGATGGTGACAAACGCCGGCATGTCATCATTGGGCAGCCCGACGAACGCCGAGGCGATACTGCCGATGGACGGATGCTCCAGGTTGGTCACGCGGCGGAAGCCGGTATGCAGGTAATATTTCGCGTCGTAGTGATCGTTGATCTCGGTGGTCATCGAGCGCAGGAACGCCATGTCCTTCATGCACTGGGCGAGCTTGGGAAATTTCTCGGTGACGTGAATGCCCGGAACGGTAGTAGGAATGCTCTTGAACTCGCCGCCAGGCTTGGGATCGAAGGTGTGCGCCTGGCTCGGGCCGCCGTCCATCCACAGCAGGATGCACTTCTTGCCGCGCGGCCGCTGCACCTGCCCCGCGGCGTTGGCCATGGATTCGAACCACGGTACCGACACGCCCGAGAGCAGGCCGGCCGCGGAGAGCTTGAGGAAGTCACGCCGTTGGAAGAGTTCGTGTGTATTCATCGGACAAATAGATATTCGCTTCGGTTGACCAGCATCCACAGTACGTCGGTATAAGCTTGTTTGGGTTCCTCACAGGCGGCGGTGTAGGCGACGGCCTCGGCCAGCTCTTCAGTGCCCGGCCGCCTCGATAAGGTGCCGAGGTACAGCCTCTCGATCATGGTCTCAGGCTTGATGTCAGGATTCTTCTTGAGCCAATCTTCCAGGAACCGGCCGCCCTGGCGCAAGCGCGGGTGATTGATGAAGGTGAGCATCTGTGGAATGCCGTGGGTGAAATCGGTGGCATCCTCCTCGTTGGTGCCAAAGCGCCGGTGAAATTCCATGTACTCGTCGCCCACCGCGGCGCTTTCGCCGTTGGTGTTGCCGTCGTCCTTGGCGTGCGTGCGTAGATCCAGCTTTGGATCGCCGTAGGCGATCTTCAGCGATTCCAGCAGCATGTCAGCGGTCATTACCCGCATCGGCGCGCGACCGAAGAGCTCCTGCTGCCGCGCAACGGTACCCCGGCTGGTGCGCTGATAGGTCTGCGAATTGCAGATGCAGCGCAAGAGGTGCTTCACGTCAAAGCCCGAGGCCGCGAACTCGTTGGTCAGCAGGTTCAAGAGGCCCGGGTGCGTGGGGGGGTTCAGCGCGCGCATGTCGTTCACCGGGTGTACGATGCCGCGGGTGAAGAGCTGGAACCAGAGACGGTTGGCGAAGGCTCTCGCGAAGAAGGGATTCTCACGCCGGGTCAACCAGTCGACAAACACTCCGCGCCAGTCCGTTTTGCGTTTCGCATCCGGCTTTGTGCCATGCAGGAAGCCCACGGGTACCCTGGTGCCGGCATTAAAAAAAGCGCTTTTGGGGATGCTCATCTCCCCGGGCACCTCGCGCGACTGCACCTTTGAGAAGTTTCCGGTCATACTGTTGAAGAATCCCGCCAGACCCCAGAACTCGTTTTGCGCCCAGTCGCGAAATGGATCGTCATGGCACTGCGCGCACTGCAACTGAACGCCCATGAAGAGCGAGCCGATCGCCCGCGTACTTCCCGATGGCGTAGCCTGGGCGTTCTGTCCCACGAGTCCGTAAAAGATCAGCTGCGGCTGGTTCTTGATCTCGCCCTTGACGGTGAGAATGTCGCGCACGAGCTTGTCCCAGGTAGCGTTCTCGTTGAATTGTCGTGCCAGCCACTTACCGAGGTCGCGCGACTGCTGCACCGGCTGGCGGCCGCTGTTCATATCCGATGGCAACTCGGGAGGACAGATCCATTCGCGCCAGGTGCGCCCGAAATGGACACCGAATTCCGGCGCGGCCAACAGTTCATCGATCAGCTTCGCGCGTTTGTCCGGTTCCGAGCTGTCGAGGAATGCCGCCGCCTGCTCCGGTGTGGGGACGCGTCCGTTCAGGTCGAGGTACAAACGCCGAAGAAACTCCGCATCTTCCGCTACCGCCGCGGCCTTCAGCCCCCGGTTCGCCATCTGGCCGCTCACGTGTCCGTCGACAGCGTCGGCGACCACCCCGGGTTCATGTTTTTCGCCCGCGGGCAACAGCGGCTTCTCATACTTTTTAAGCAAGCGCGCCAGGGTTGGCAGCCCCGCCGAAATCCAGTCCTTCAAGACATCCTTGTCTTTTTTCGAAAGCGGAGGTTTTCCCTTCGGCATCTCATCTTCGGCTATCGATTGCCAAAGCGCGCTCTCTTCCGGCTTGCCTGCCACCACCGCCGGACCGCCCTTGCCGCCTTTGAGCATGGCTGGCAGGGTCCGCAGATCCAGCTCCCGCTTCTTCTTCAGCCCGCCGTGGCAGCCCATGCAGTTCTTCTGGAGGATCGGAAGCACATCGCGTTCCAGCAACGGAGACTTAACCGTCTCTTCAGCCGCTAACCCCGGCAGGACCGCCAGGATGGCCAGCAGCCCCATTCCCCACTTGGTCGGTATGTTCAGGAGGTGTTTCATTCCGCTCCTTGGTGGTTTTTCTCATAATACATCTATCCCTTATCCTCCGCTTATTAAATTCCTGCAGCCTTCCGGAACCCCGGGTGTTACCCGGGCGGCAAGCGACCAGGGGCCACCCTCTCCTTGCCCCCGCCCATGGGCTCGCATAGGCTATTGCCTGGTTCAGCTCTCGCGGAGGATTTTTATATGAAGCGGATAGGTTTGACAGTTCTGGCAGCCGTGGTGATGATCGCCCTCGTTGGAGAAGGAGCGCACGGTCAGCTGTCAGCGCCGGTCAAGCGGCCCAATATTCTCCTGATTGTCGCCGATGACATGAACTGGGATTCTCCTGGTTGCTTCGGGGGCGGGGCGAAAGGCATCACGCCGAGCATCGACAAGCTCGCCTCCGAAGGGATGCGGTTTCTTCACGCCTACGTGAACATATCCATCTGCACGCCATCGCGCAGCGTGATGCTCACCGGCTTGTATTCACACAACAACGGCGCGGAGGGTTTTCAGCGGATTCGTCCCGGTACACCGACGCTCCCGGCCATCCTGAACGAGGCGGGCTATATGTGCGGCACGGTAGGCAAGCCGCTGAGCCAGGAAGAGATCTTTCGTTGGTCGGCGGCCTATCGATGGCCGGGCGCGGGAGACGAAAATCGGTGGGGGCGCGACCCAGCCGTCTACCGTATCTTTTGCAGGCGTTTCTTCAGGTTGGCCAAGACCGCTCACCAGCCGTTCTTTCTCATGGCCAGCTCACACGATCCGCACCATCCCTTTGGCGGGGGAAGGGCGACTCAAGCGCCTAATGAGCGTGCCGCGGCGTCAAGAGCGTTCCGCGCGGAGGAGGTGAGGCTACCCGGCCTCCTCTCTGACCTGCCCGGTGTCCGCGGGGAGTTCGCCGCCTATTGCACATCTGTTCGGCGATTGGATGACATGACTGGCGTGGTGCTCGAGGAGCTGGAAAAAGCGGGGCTCGCGGCCGAGACAATCGTGGTGTTCCTGTCGGATCACGGCATGCCCTTTCCCGGCGCCAAGTTTAACTGCTACCCAGACAGCGTGCGTACCCCGTTGATCATCCGCTGGGGCGGGAAGGTGAAACGCGGAGCGGTCGACAGGTCCCATATGGTCTCGATGGTCGATCTGCAGCCCACGCTTCTGGACGCCGTCGGCCTTGAGCCGATGAGGTCCGATGGGCGTTCGTTTCTGCCGTTGCTGCGCGGCGAGGGACAGGAGGGCCGCGACGCTATTTTCGCCCAGTTTTATCACATTCACGGCAAAGACGCCCTGCCCATGCGATCGGTCATCACGCGGGAGGCGGCCTACGTGTTCAACCCCTGGTCGAACGGCAAACGCCACTTCACCCGCCTCGGGGGCCCGGCCTTTGCCGCGATGGTGAATGCCGCGAAGAACGACCCGGCCATGGCTGCGCGAATCAAGTACCTGAGACTTCGCAGGGTGGAGGAGTTCTTCGATCTCAGCAAGGATCCGAGCTGCCTGGAGAATCTCATCGGGAGCGAGGATCACAAGGCGCAGATCGAAGCCCTTCGTCTATTGCTTCGCAATTGGATGGAAGAGACTGGAGACCCGGCTCTCGAGGTCTTCGACAGGCGTGATGAGCCCGAAGCTCTCGATCAATTCGTCGAGAACTACCGCTCCGCCGCCCAGAAGGTGAAGGATGCTCTTCGAAGCTACGAGAAGCGCAAAGGCTATCGGTTCTGAAGGGCCGGGACTTGGCTGCTTTGCAGCTCGCCTTCGTACAAAGACAGGCGGCGCAAATCCGGTCTTTGCCGAAGTTGCGCCGCCTGTGCTCAGCAACAGGTTCTTATTCGCAGACCGCGGTGGCGGTGAGGCAGTCGAGTCCGTCGGCCGTACCATCCAGGCCGCAATCCGGGTAGGGAGCCGGAGGCGGGCTGTCGCCCCAGAACGCATGGTTGAGGGTGTAGATCACGTCTGTGAGCGTTACCTCTCCATCGTCATTCGAATCCGCGGCATCCGCGCAGGTCGAGCCGGGGCGACCCAGGAAGAGGTAGCGCAAGGTATGGGTCGGGTCGGAAATATCGATTCCCCCGTCACCGTTGGCATCGCCGCGAACGAACTGGGCGCCGCAGGTTACGGTCACGTCGAACGTACAGCTCTCCGTATTGCCGGCAGAGTCCACCGCCGTGACCGTTACCGTCGTGGTGCCGACGGGAAAGAGGCTTCCCGAGGCCGGTTCCGTCGAGACTGTCGGGCTGGCGTCGCAGCTGTCGGTCGCTGTCGCGGCGAAGTCCACCGCGGCGCCGGCCAGCTCAGTACACTCCACCGAGATAGCCGCCGGGCAGGTGACCTGGGGCGACGTCTGGTCTTCGACGGTGATGGTCGCGGTGCAGGAGTCGGAGTTGCCGAGGTCGTCGGTTACCGTGACCGTCACTTCCGTGCTTCCGAGGGGGAAGGGTCCCGCGGGGGCGAGCGCCAGGGTGAGGTCCACCTCCGAGTGCGTGAACCCGGTGTAGACGAGTTCCGGCGCCACGATCGCTTCGCAGTCCGCACCAGCCGCTACCGTGACGTCCCGGCAACGAGCCACCGGAACGGTACTCAGGACGCCTCCGATGGCGCCGCCGGGGCCGCCGTAATCCTCCGAAGGACCCTGGTCATCGTAGAGCAGGAACAGGTAGAGAACGTCCGTGGGGTAGGGGGTTCCGTTCGGATCGAGCATTCCCGCCTCGACGACGCGGCCCGCCCTGTTGTTGACCCGCGGCGCCGCCGCTGCGTGGACAGCCGGATCGAATGGGATCAGGAATCCGTCCCCATCGAGAGCGAAATGGCCGCCGCTGGTGTGCATCATCAGGAACCAGAGATCGGGACGCCGTGACACCTGCGTCAGCCGGGGGTTCACGTAGTTTTCGCCCACCAGGAGGTCATGGTTGGACCAACGGTTTCCCCAGCAGATGTCCGAGTCTCCCAGGTCCGCAGCTTCCGCACCGCCGGGGATAGCGTAGAAGTGAGCCTGGGTCACCTCGAACCCCGTTTCCATCGCGATGTTGAAGTCCATGGAGTTCGTTCCGGGGCGGATGGTCATGACGGCGCTGCCGGAAGCGTTCGGGTCGCCATCGGGCAACCAGCCGTGAGCGGCGTTCGCGCCGCCGTCCAGCAACGCGTAGAGGCGCACCGGCTCCACGGGACCGGCAGGCACGGTCTCCGGCAGCCTTGAGCGCAGATACTCTTCCACATCGGCGATCTCTCCCGCGGTGAGCGCCCGATCGTAGACGATGATCTCCGCGACATCCCCGTGCAGGACGTTGGAGGAGCCGCCGGAGGCGTTGATCCAGGATCCGATGGACATCTGGGACCAGTCCGAGCTGTAGGGCGCCGATGGCCCTCCGGCCTGGGAGTCGACCCCATCGATGAATCCCTGGTGGGTCGAATCGGCGGAGCTGTCGTAGACCTGTGTAAAGTAGTGAAACCGGTCCGCCGGTATCTCGATTCCCTTGTGCGCCGCGCCGCCATCGTAGTGATAGAAGGCGTCGAGCGTACCGGCGCCGTCATCGCGAGCCAGGACATACTGGCTCGCCGCGCCGTTACGCCGTCCGAAGCAGTACCAGTAGTACGCCGCGGATGTCTGGCTGGGCTCCAGCAGGTTGCCGATGGTGAAGATGGTGGCATCCGAAAGAGTCTGGTCGAGGCTGCCGCGGAAGGGAGAGACGCCTCCCATGCGAAGAAAGGACAGGCCCGTGGCGGGGTCCACGATATGAGTGGCATCGCCGCCTGCCAGGTCGATGGCGTTGGCGGACTGGTCCGCCCAGGCAGTTACCACCGATCCGCTGCCCGTGCTGTCAGTGCCGGCATCGGCTCGCACCCAGAGCGCCAGGTCCGGGCTCAGAGCGGGCACCGGGCCGTCGGCGGGATCCAGGGCCCGTCCGCTGAGATTCAGGACAATCTCCGGCGTTTCCGTGACGTTGGACGTGATCCTCAGCTCGGCGGTAAAGTCGCCGCTGGCGTCGGGGGTGAACTCGATGGCGACGATCTCGTCGTCACCGGGCTCCAGGCTGGGCCGCGGAGTGTTCACGACGGAAAACGCCGCGTTGCCGACCAGCTCGGAGGTCCAGGTCAGCGGCGCGAAACCGCTATTGGTCACCGTCACCTGCCGCGTTGTGGAGCGGCCGCCGGGTACGAACACCGGCGGCAGGACAAGATCACCCTCCGCGGGTTCTACCTGGATGTAGGGACGGGGTTCCACACCGGTACCGGACAGCTCCACCTCGAAGGTGGGTGAGGACCAGTCGTTGCTGGCGATGACCAGCGTGCCGCCGAAGGAGACCCTGCTCGTGGGGGCAAACTGGAGCTCGATGTCCTGGGTGTCTCCAGGAGCGATGGGCGCCGGTTCGGTGAGAGCGCTGAAGACAGGATCACCGGTGAACGACAGCGAGTAGGTTAAGTCCGCGTTGCCGGTGTTGAGAACAGTCAATGTCGCGGTGCTCGGGATCCCGGGAGCTCCGGCGTCGGGAAACGCCAGGCTGGCGGCGCCGAGGACCGCTTCCGGTTCGGATGTCACCGGGATCGTTTCGCCGACAACCGCGAGATTCTCAGCCACGTAGGCGCGGGTCAGTGGCCGGTTGTAAACGGCGAACAGCGAGCAGCTGGTTTCCTCCTGGTAGCTGGATGTATCGCCGAGGATGGTGAAGGCATCCGGATCGAGCGATGCCGGGCCATCGACGCCGCCGCCGCCGCCGGTGGCTACCAGCGCGCCGTCAAGGAACGTGTCGAACCGGTCGTTGGCTGTGTCGACCACGTAGACAAGACGGTACCATTCCCCTGTTGCCAGGGAGCCCGTTGGTGACCAGATCTGGTTCGCGCTAGCCATCCAGACGCCAACACGACTCTGGTTCTGGTAGTAAGAGGCGTGGCCGCCCTTTACAAGCCGATTCCACGACGCGCCGACCTGGCTCGGGCTGAAGTCCATGACAAGGGTGAACTGGTTCGCCCGGTTTCCTCCGCCGTTGGCCTGCAGATTCGGGTCAACGCCCAGCCAGGCGTTGTCAGGCGCGCTTACCGAACCCGTGTCGGTGGCGGAGCCGGGCACGCCCGCCTGCGCTACGATCGCTCCGGGGCCTTCCAGGGTCAGGTCCGCGCCGAGAGAGGCCGAGGTGATATCGTCCGCGTTGTTAAATTCCCACAGGCCGACGATTACGGGTTTTCTGGTCACGATGGCCGTCAATGTGAACTCGCTTGTCTGCGGCTCATCGGTCGTGATCGTCAAGGTGGAAGTGAATGTTCCGGTGGCGGGGGGGGTGAACAGGACGGTTACGTCCGCGGCGGCGGCGACATCGATGGATGCCGGTGCATCGCCGAGTGAGAAGCCCGCGTCGCCTGAGAGATCGTAGGAGAGCGAATGGGCGCTGCCGGCGAGGTTCGTCAGCCGGGCGGCCACCTGCCCGGCGCCTGCGCCCCCGGGGAAGCTGGCTAGGAAACGGGTCTCCGCCTCTTCGACGACGACACCGCCGGGCTCTGCAATCGCCCCGGCGGCGGGTGCCCCGAGTCCTGCAATCTCAGCCGCCGACATGGCGTAGTCGCGAATCTGGAAGTTGTTGATGTAGCCATCGCGCTGCGCCGTGCCGTCATCGGTGAAGAGGTACACGCCGGGATCGGACCCGGTCGGAAGGTGGATCGCCCCGCCGCCCGGGTTGTCGACAGTGTATGCGGCGTTGCTGATCGCGTTGTGCGGAGCGCCATCGACGTAAACCTGCATCTGGTCGGAACCGAGAGTCAGATCCACCGCGACGACAACGCGGTGCCAGGTGTTCACCGCCGGAGCTGAACTTCCGTAGTCGCCGTAATCCCCCATGTTCCCGGTGCCCGATTGGAACCAGAGGTCGCCGTCCCAATTGCCGTTGGCGTTGCCGTGGAAGACCGAGCCCCAGCTGCTGTGGTCAGGGTGAAGGATGTCGAGGACCAGGGAGTACTGGTTGAGGCGGGACCCGCCGCCATTCTCGGCGGCGTTGGTGAGGAAGCGGATCGCGTCCCCCGGGCTGCCGGTGGCGAAGCTGTAGTAGTAGATCTGTTCGTCGGCCCCGTCCACCAGCGGTACGCCGAAGGAGCTGCAGGTGCCGAACTCGCCCGCGGTTGTTCCGGCGGAGCCGTCAAACGCTCCGTCGAGTCCGACGGCGGCCTCGAGGTTGCCGTCGAACTGCCAGGAGCCCGTTACGTCACCGGCCTGCGCCAGGCTGTGCGGGTACAGCAGGAGTCCGAAGAGGAGAAGCAGAACGCTTACGAGAGATCTGGAGACGCTTCGGCGATGTTTCATTTGTTCTCGCTTTTAATGCTAGAAGAGAAATTGTGGACCCAAGAACCACCAAGCTAAGCGATGCAGCGGGCGCAGGCAATCAGAGGTTCCTGTGCTTTTGAAAACTTCCAAAGATCTTTTCGATTCTCCCCAGGCTGCCTGGTAGTTCGTAGCGGGAACCCCGGCGTTCGTGAGCATGCTGACGAAGAGATTGGAAACGGTCGCGCTGCCGGGGAATTCAGGACCATGGCTATGCTTGTAGCCAGGATGATCGCCGCTCGCGATAATCGTTGGATGAGGTTCACGCCGGCGCGGCGCACTCGCGGCGCGGCTAGACCAGGATATCCTTGACCACTCTCGCCTTCTCTACGCCGCTTAAGCGCATGTCAAGGCCCTGGTGCTTCACTGAGAAGCGCTCGTGGTCGATCCCGAGCTGATGGAGCATGGTGGCGTGCAGGTCGCGGACGTGAACGATGTTTTTCTCGGCGTGGTAGCCCAGCTCGTCGGTTTCACCATAACCAACCCCTCCCTTGATGCCGCCACCGGCCATCCACATCGAGAACCCTTTTACATGATGGTCGCGTCCGGCTCCGCCCTTTCCCTGGAACATGGGAGTGCGTCCGAATTCCCCGCCCCAGATTACCAATGTGTCATCCAGCATGTCGCGCTGCTTGAGATCCTGGATGAGGGCCCAGGTGGGCTTGTCGGTCAGGCCGCAGCAGGTGTTCATGTACTTGACCAGCCCGCCGTGGTGGTCCCAGCCGCGATGGTAGAGATGAATGAACCGTACGCCGCGCTCGGCCAGCCTGCGGGCCAGCAGGCAGTTGGAGGCGTAGGAGCCATCGCCGGGTTTAGCTCCGTACATTTCGAGTATGTGTTTGGGTTCCTTTGAGACATCCATGAGCTCGGGAACCGATGCCTGCATGCGAAAGGCCATTTCGTAGGCCGCGATACGGGTGGCGGTCTCGGGATCGTTGATGACCTTGTTTCGATGGCGATCGAGGGCCGTGATGGCGTTGACCAGCCGGCCCTGGGTATCCCGGGTGGTTCCCGCGGGATTGCGAACGTAATGAACGGGATCGCCCGCGGAGTTGAACTCGACCCCCTGTAAACGGCTTGGGAGGAAGCCTGCGCCCCATTGGCGGGAGGCGATGGGTTGCGGATTACGTCCGCCCACGCTGGTCATGACGACGAAGCCCGGCAGGTCTTTCGATTCGCTGCCCAGGCCGTAGTTCACCCAGGCCCCCATCGAAGGCCTGCCATTGATGGCGGTGCCGGTATTGATAAAGGTATGGGCCGGGTCATGATTGATCTGCTCGGTCACCAGTGAGCGAATGATGGCGATGTCGTCGGCCATCTTCGCGCACCAGGGCATAAAGTCGCTGATGTACTGGCCGCCTTTGCCGTGTTTCCTGAATTTCGTCAGGTGTCCCTGCACCTTCAGCTTCTGTCCCTGCAATTGAGCGATGGGCTGCCCTCGGGTGATGGACTCCGGCATGGGCTTGCCGTTCATTTCGTCCAGCTTCGGCTTGTAGTCGAAGGTCTCCAGGTGAGAAGGTCCTCCTGCCATGCAGAGAAAGATGACCCGCTTGGCTTTTGCCCTGGGCAACAGGTAGGCCGGGCGTTTTCCTGGAGGGCTGTCTTCAGCCATCAGGAGATTATTCAAGGCTGCACTGCCCAGGCTTAAGCCCGAGCCGGCAAGAAAGGCGCGTCGATTGATGGGTGTGGGTGACATGTCAGCGTCTGAGATTGGTTTCGGCGAGGTTCAGGATGCCGCGGGCAACGGTTGTCCAATCCTTCTCGTCCCTGGTTTCTGGTGCGGTGAATAGTTGCCTGAGCGTTTTACGCTCAAAGTCGTCCGGCTTGCGGCAGACAGCCTGGCGGAAGGCGAAATCCAAACGTGAGTCGGTTGAGGGGCCGCCCTCGGCCAGGATCCTCCTGGCGAAGGCTTGCGCTGCCTGCACGAAGGTTGGGTCATTGAGCAGGACCAGGGCCGCCAGCGGCGTGTTGGAACGGGAGCGCCGGGCGGTGCATTCCTCGCGGCGGGGGGCGTCGAAGGCCTTCAACATGGGATGCAGGAACTGGCGCTGCCAGTGGACATAGAGCCCTCGGCGCCATTGCCGCTTGTCGGTGTGATGGGCGTACTTGCGAGCGGGAAAGTTGAGGTGGCGGTAGTAGCCGGCGGGTTGGTAGGGCTTGATGCTCGGGCCGCCAATTTCCCGGATGAGCAGGCCGCTGATGGCCAGCGCGTTGTCTCGAATGGACTCGGCAGGGAGACGCTGGACAGCCTGGAAGGTGACCAGGCCGGCTTTTGGCAGGGAGGCCTGGCGGTAGGTGCGGCTGAGGACGATTTCCCTGGCCAGGGCTTTGAGCTTCCAGCCCTTCTGCAACAGGCGCAGGGACAGGTTGTCGAGGAGCTCGGGATGTGCCGGGGCGACACCTTGCCCTCCAAAGTCGCTGAGGTCGGGAGCCAGGCCTCGCCCAAAGAGCAGGTACCAGACCCGGTTGGCAATCACGCGGGCATTGAGCTTGCCGATTCCCTCTTCGGGATCGGTGAGCCAATTGGCCAGGTCGAGGCGGGTGAGCCGTTTGCCGGATGCTATGGTTCCCATGAATTCGGGAATCCCGGGCTCGACCACGGGGCCGCTGTCATCGAGCCAGTCGCCTCGCGGCAGGATGCGGGTGACCCGCGGCCTGGTGGCCCGGGTGATCATGGTCTTACGGGCGGTTTTCTGGAGGGAGGCGCGCTCGGCCTTGAGGGTTTTGATTTCAACGGTGAGCTCCGGGTCCGGGGTCTTTGCCTGCAGGGCCTGCCTGTCCGCGATGTTTTTATCCAGTACGGCCAGCCGCCCGCGTTGTTTCCGATTCAAGACACTGATTTCAGGTTCACGCCGCGTGGGCAGGCTGTTGGTTCCGTTCTTGAGGTGGGCGGTGTCGTCGACATCGGCGAAGAAGGCCGCCATGGCGTAAAAATCCCTGGCTGTGTAGGGGTCGTATTTGTGGGCATGGCATTGGGCGCATCCCATGGTGGCCCCCATCCAGACCTGCGAAACATTACGCACCCTGTCCGCGGCGTACATGGCGATATATTCCTTTGCCTGGACCCCGCCTTCGTGGGAGGTCTGGAGCAGACGGTTGTAGCCCGTGGCGATGAGCTGACCGGTGGTGGCTTTGGGGAGCAGGTCTCCAGCCAACTGCTCGCGGGTAAACTGGTCGAAGGGGAGGTCAGCGTTGAACGAGTCGATCACCCAGTCGCGGTAGGGCGAGATGCTGTGGTCCTGGTCTCCGTGGTAGCCGACGGTGTCGGCAAAGCGAACCAGGTCGAGCCAGTACGCGGCCATTCGCTCTCCGTAGTGTTCGGATGCAAGAAGACGATCAACGAGAGCCTCGTAGGCCTTCGGGGTCGGGTTGGCCCGGAAGGCATCTACGGCCCCGGGCTCGGGCGGCAGCCCGGTGAGGTCAAAATACACACGCCGAACGAGGGTGACGGGATCGGCATCCGGCGCAGGCTCCTGGCCGCTTTTCTCGATGTGACCCAGGGTAAAACGGTCGATCCAGCTGGTCGGCCAGCCGGTTTTCTTTACGTTGGGTAATTTGTGCTTCCGGGGCGGCACATAAGCCCAGTGCTCCGACCAGCGAGCTCCCTCGGTGATCCATCTCGAAAGCAGCTTTATTTCTTCTGCCGTCAGCGATTTGCCTGATTTCTCAGGCGGCATTTTCTCATCTGTGTCGTCGGTCGTGATCCGCAGGTACAGCTCGCTCTCTTCGAGCTTGCCGGGGACGATAGCGCTCTTTTTTGGATCCCTGGCAGACTCCTCCAGGTCCAGGCGAAGCCGGCCCTTGCGTTTTTTCTTGTCGGGGCCATGACAGGAAAAACACTTGTCCGAGAGGATAGGGCGTATCTCACGGTTGAAATCGACTGGCGGGGGGAGGTTCTCCGCGGAGGCCGCCGCCGTGACGAGCGGCAAAAGCGACAGCAGGAGCCCGTATTTCTTGTTCATACAAATATTCTTTTGATGCGTGGTTGGCGCCTCAAGGCTCTCATTCTATTCAACCAGTCCGAAAAAGAAACACTCCCACACCCTAAGCGATACCACGGGCGATAAGCAACCGGGGGTCACCTTCCTCCCTGCCGGGGGCATTTATTTCAGCGTCGAACCTGGAAGGAATACAACCTGGCTTTCTCCAGGTGGAATTTCAGCTGAACCATGCGGCCCTCGAGGGCTGAGAAAAGTGAGCCTTTCCACTGGGGTTCGAGGCGAAGGTTGTCAACGTTGCTGACGGTTTCGGCTTCCGGGCCGGAAAACCCCGGCCATGGCCGCCCTTTTTCGTCGAGCACCTCGACCCGGAATTTCTCGCCGGCAACGTTCACCTGCAGGCGTTTGCCCTTGAGCCTGAAAGGCTTCGTGGTGACGCTTCCCATCCTGGCCCCAGCCTCTAGGAACACAAATCCATCCAGCCGCAAGGTGGCCGCGCCGATACCCTGGGCGGGCCTCGGCGCTCCATGGCGTTCATTGGAGCCTGCGTAATAGAGCCAGTGCTTGTCGTCATGGGTGATGATTTCCGATGAAGGGACGATCATGTCTTTATCCCACGAACCGGCGGGTCCCCGCGTTATCATTTTCCTGCCGGCGTAAACCCAGGAAAGATCCCAGCTGTCTCCATCTCGACTGGTGGCGATGTAGTATTCGAGGACGTCCCGCTCGTGGCGTTTGTGGTGATCGACGGGGCCTTCGCTCAGGTCGTTCGGCCATTCAAAAACCATCATCTGGGCGAAGTGGACGCCGTGGTAGATCCAGTCGCTCAGCCCGTAGATCTGGCGCCTCCTGCACTCTTCGGGGCCTTCTCGGTCAAATTTCCAATCGCGTACCAGCTTCCAGCCGGTGGGGTCGGACTTGATGTCGGGGTTGGTCATGCTGCGCGTGCCGCGGACCTCGAGGCCATCAGGTGGACGGGGGTAGTCGGTGCGGGTGAACAGGCGGTAGACCTTCGCGTCTTCATCCCAGGTGATGTGGTTGGTGGTGTCAGCCGCCCGGCCCGTTACCGGCTTTCCATTGTTGTAGGGCTTCCAGTGGATCCCATCGGCGGAGTAGCTCAGGGCTGCTCGAATCGTGGAGTGCGCGTAGCAGGCCTTGTAACGGTGCGCCGGGTTTTTTTCATGGGGATCGATATAGAAGGTCGCGCTGTCGCCGCGAGCCGTGTCGAGGCCAACGAGCTTCGCGATCCTGCGAAAATGAATCCCGTCCTTTGATTCAGCGTAACCGTAAGGATTTCCCCGGTACCAGAGCTTGAATTTACCCTCGTCATGGAGAACCGTTCCGTAAAACCAGGCATCAAAGACGGGTTTACCTCCATTGAGCTTTACGGGCCTGCCGAGGTCACGTGAGAGGCCGGTCATTTCGGAAATGACGTAATCGTCGACGAAGAGCTGCTTGCGGTTTCCTACTTCGATGGCAGAGCGCGCTGCCTTGCCAGGCGGGGCTTCATCGAAATCCAGGTTGTCGATGGCCAGCGTGGTACGCGCTCCGCTCCGGATGAGCTCGAGGACCACGCTGCCGAAATGCGGGCTCTTCATGCCAAGCTCGACCTTTTCCCTGTCGCCTGAAAAGTTTCCGGTCGAACCGCTGGCCAGCACCTTGCCGGCCCTGGATCCGGCGTAGATTTTCCAGTCGACCCGGTTGGTATGATTTCCGACCCCATCGAGATCGAGCGAATTGATGGTTACCCCGGCCCGGTTACGCGGGGTAAAGGTGTACCAGTAGTACCATGGGGGTCCTGATCCTCTCGGCCGCGGATCGCCGTCGAGCAGGTAATTGGCGCCATCTCCTCCGTCCCATTCTGCCCTCCAGGAGCTGACGGTTTTACGATCTTTTCCCGCGCCGAAATCGAGGGAGATATTCGGAGTCCAGCCGTTTCCCCTGGCGAAGGAGTTGGCGAAACCGCCGCTGCTGACGCCGGAAACATGGTCGCCATAGTCTTTTACCGATTGCAGGCCATCCATTTCACTGGCAGCCGGAAGCTTTACGTTTTCGAACATCACCACCGTTGCCGGGAGGGGGGGGGTTAGGAGAGACGCCAGCAAAGCCAGCGCCAGGAATGTCTTACCGTTCATGGCTTTTCCTTCGGCAGATGGATGACAGCACTCTCTGCTGCATTCCGAATTATAGGTCAAAACCAGTTTGGCGAGGAGGTTCAACCCTCGCCTTGCTCCCGCCGAAGGCCTCGCATAAGCTATTTGTCAGTTAACCTAATACTTAGAGAGGGGCCAGAGATGAGACGTATACCAGTATTCACGCTGCTGTTGAGCGCTTCTGTTTTCGGGGCCTGCCTGGGCTTGAACTGCTCTTCGGCGATAGCCGAGCCGGAGCGTATCTCACTCTGGAATGGCAAGGCGCCTGCCGGCGAAGGGAAAACGGTAAAGGCCGACGCGTTTGTTACGGTGCATCGCCCCTCGAAACCCAACGGCACCTCCATGGTGATCTGCCCGGGCGGAGGCTATGGTTTCCTGGTGATGGGAGCGGAAGGCCACGGCATCGCTAAATGGCTGAACCAGCATGGGATCACCGGGATTGTCCTCCAGTACAGGCTGCCGCGGGGAAACCGTTTTGTTCCCCTCCTGGATGCCCAGCGCGCGATCCGGCTGACTCGCAGCAATGCCGCGAAGTGGGACTGTGACCCGAAGAAGGTCGGCATCATTGGCTTCTCAGCCGGGGGGCACCTGGCCTCGACGGCCGCGACCCATTTTGACAAGGGAAAACCCGATGACCCTGACCCGGTTAACAGGCAGGGTTGCCGGCCGGATTTTGCCATCCTCGTATACCCGGTCATTACCATGGGTAAAAAGACGCATGGAGGATCGCGATCCAATCTGCTGGGCCGGGCAACCGGGGCGGAGACGGTGAATTATTATTCCAACGAGAAACAGGTTACCGCTCAGACTCCTCCCGTCTTCCTGGCACACGCCAAGGATGACCGCCTGGTTTCCGCCGACAACAGCCGGCTCTTTTACGCGGCCATGAAGGCCCACAAGGTTCGCGGAAAATACCTCGAACTTCCCAGGGGGGGGCATGGCCTGAATGGGTACAAAGGCCCGATGTGGGACGCCTGGCAGACCCAGAGCCTGCGGTGGCTGGCGGCTGAGAAGCTGGTAAAAAGGAAGAAATAGTCAGCTCTTCCGCGGCGGGTCCGCGCCAATCAGGATGGCGATGGCCTGGGGAAATGAGAGGCGCCTTGGTAAAGCTCATGAAACGAATAGCGCTCTTCGTATTCGTTCTCACCTTCTGTTTTTTCGCGGCCGGCGCGGCCGTTCATGCGGCGGATCGGAAGAAGCCCCGGCCCGCTGTGTCGTGGAGAGAGTGCGGCCGACAGAAGGCGGCCTGGTACAAGACCCCGGAGGCCATGAGAATCGCCGACGATGTTCTGTTCTACCAGGCTGACATCGGGGGCTGGTACAAGAACGATGGAAGCATCCATCCGTCCGGAAGTGCCGCGACCGAGCAGCTCAGCGACGTTGAAAAGAGGCGGCACAAGGAGTCGCTGATGCAGAGGAAGTACCCCTGCACCCTTGACAACGACGCGACCCACTCCGAGATGCGATATCTTGCGAAGGTCGCCGCGGCTACAGGCCGACGGAAGTACAAGGATGGGTTTCTCAAGGGTGTCCACTACCTGCTGAAGGCTCAATATCCAAGCGGCGGCTGGCCGCAGTTCTATCCGCTCAGGCCGGGCTACTCGAGCCGCATCACCATCAACGATGGCGCCATGATCGGCGCCATCGAGGTGCTGGCTGACGTCGCGAACCGGCGACAGCCGTATGACCTGGCCGACGAGGCCTTGCGGGCAAGGTGCAAGGACTCCGTGCGCAAGGGGCTTCAATGCATTCTCAAATGCCAGATCGTCGTCAAGGACAGGAAGACGGCCTGGTGTCAGCAGCATGACGAAATCACCTTGAAGCCGGCCCAGGGCAGGGTGTCTGAAAACCCTTCCATCTCCGGCGCTGAGAGCGTTGGCGTTGTGAGGTTCCTGATGACCATCGAGCGGCCGTCAGCCGAGGTGATCGATGCCGTCAAGGGCGCGGTCGGCTGGTTCGATGAGGTCAAGATCACCGGCACGCGGGTGATTACCGTGGAGGACGAGACGGTTCCCGGCGGCCGGGACAGGCGCGTCGTCAACGATCCGAAGGCAGGCCCGATATGGGCCAGGTACTACGAAATCGGCACCAACCGACCGATGTTCATCGAGCAAGGCGTGGTCAAGTACAGCCTTGCCGAGCTCAGCCACAAGCATCGGATGGGCCACAGATGGATCGGCGGACGCTGGCCCGAAAGACTGCTGGAAGTTGAGTACCCGGCCTGGCGGGCCCGGGTGACGCAAGAATGACGCGGCGGCACATCGCCTCTCCGCCGCGGTCACTGTCCTGAAGCAGTAAGCCTTTTTCTTGTCGACGGCTCGCTGGATGGGTGAGCGCACCCTCTCCTTGCCAGCGGGCGTGGGGTCGCATAGGGTATGGGTTCATCCTGATCTGAAATCGTTGTCCGACACTTCGCGACCAGGGGGCGAAAGCTGATGAAAAGAATTCTCACCGCCGGTGTGCTCGTTCTGTTGACCTTCGCTGGCCTGTCCCGCGCCAGCGCCGGGGAGGGGGCCATCTTCAATGGAAAAGATCTAAGCGGCTGGCAGGGGATGCAGGGTGACGCGAAAAACTGGGGTGTCAAAAATGGCGTCCTGGCAGGCACCGGGGGAAAGGGTTCCCAGTGGCTGGCGACAACCGCCGAGTACGGGGATTTTGATCTCTCCCTTGAATACAAGCTTCCGAAGAATGGAAACAGCGGGGTTTTCATTCGCGCTCCGAAGGTGGGAACTCCCTATGTCGATGGCCTGGAGATCCAGCTGCTGGACGATCACGGCGAGAAATGGAAGAACCTCAGGCCCAACCAGTTCACCGGCGCGATCTATGCCGTCGAGGCGCCGTCGAGGCGTGTCACCAGGCCCGCCGGCCAGTGGCAGACGATGCGCATTTTCTGCGTCGGGAAAAAATGCAGGGTCTGGGTCAACGGCGAACAGATCATTGACGCCGATCTCGCCGAGCTCGCGAAGACCCACGGCAAGAAGGTTCCCGGACTCAAACGCGACAGCGGCCTCATCGGCCTGCAGAACCATGGCGATCCCGCCTCCTTCAGGAATATCCGTATCCGTGAGGTGAAGGACGATGGCTGGATCCGGCTCTTCAACGGCCGTGATGTTTCCGGCTGGCGGGTGAACAAGTACAAGCACAAGCCCGAGTGGAAGGTCATCGATGGCGTTCTCACCGGTCACGGGGGCCAGGGCTACCTCTCCTCGCTCGAGGATTTCGACGATTTCGAGCTCTACGCCGAGGCCCGCATCTCTGACACAGGCGGCCGGCGCGGCAACAGCGGGATCTATTTTCGCTGCGCGCCCCATGTCGATAAGAAACAGGAGTTCCCTCCCGGCTACGAGGCGCAGCTCGACCATGGCGACAACAACAACCCGACCGGCAGCATCTACGCCTTGAGAGTTAAGGGCGCGCGCGCTCCGAAGTTCGGGACGAAAGATGGCGAGTGGGTCAGGATGCGCATTCGCGCGGTCGGCAACCACCTGCAGACCTGGGTCAACGACAAGCCCGCCGCCGACTGTCGCGACCCCGAGAATCGCCACAAGAAGGGCAGCATCCTGCTGCAGATGCACCACAAGAGCGGCAAGGTCGAGTTTCGCGAGGTTCGTATCCGGAAGCTCTCGAAAAAGTGAACGAGGTAGAGTCGGGGTCTCTCCCAAGGCAATAGAATGATCATCCTGAATCCTGCCTGGCGCCATCATCTCCAGGCCTGCCTGGTTTTCATCTCACTGGCTCCGGTTGCCGGGTCAGCCGCTGCCCAGGAGGTTGAGCTGAAGGTCGAGCAGCTTACATCCGGATCGAAGCACCATTTCTTCGGATATATCGGCCAATGCCGGACCGTGCCGTGGAATGGGACTGACAGGTACATCCTGGGCATGGAGATCGACCGTATCGACCGTATGCCGAGGCCTGAGGAGGCGGCTGTCATCATCCTTGTCGATACGAAAAAGAACAACGAGCTCGTTCGGCTCGACAGGACGCACGCCTGGAATCCGCAACAGGGAACAATGTTCTATTGGAATCCGAGGGCCGTGCGGACACAGTTCTTCTTCAACGATCGCGATCTCGAGACCGGCAAGGTATTTGCCGTACTCTACGACATTGAAAAAAAGAAGCGTATCCGCGAGTACCGTGATGACAAGGCCCCCATCGGCAACGGGGGAGTCGCCCAGGGCGGCGGCTCGTTTCTCGGCCTGAACTACGGCCGCCTGGCGCGCCTGCGCCTGGTTACGGGGTACCCGGGGGCTCTCGACTGGTCGAAGGCTGAAAACGCTCCGAAGAACGACGGCATCTTCGTGGTCGACGTCGACACGGGCGCCCGGCGCCTGCTGGTCTCCTACCGCCAGCTTGCCGAGCGGCTCAGGCCCCGCTATCGCGACATCGACAGCATCGGGCTGTTCATCAACCACACGCTCTGGAATCGTGATGGGGACCGGGTCTACTTTTTCGTGCGGGGCAACTGGGGGCGCCCCGGGCCAAGATCAACGTGCCGTGTTCGGTTCACCTCGATGGAACCAACCTGGCGCTGCACGATCTGCATATCGGGGGGCATCCGGAGTGGGCCGAGGGCAGCCTGCTGATCGGCAAGCGGGGAGATCGCCAGGTTCTCTACGATGTCGATAGCAAGAAGATCGTCGGGCAGTTGGGCACTCCCGCGATCTTCCCCAGCCCGGGCGGCGACGTTTCCCTCTCACCCGATGGCAAGTGGTTCGTGAACGGGTACAAGAAGGGTAACAAGAACTATTTCGCCGTGCTTCGCCGAAGCGATGGTCTCCACGGCCGCAGCGCGGGTATTGACAAGGGCTCGTATTCGGGCGATATCAGGATCGACCCAGCTCCGCGCTGGAACCGGGCCGGCGACGCGATCCTGGTGCCCGGTCTCGCCGACAATAAAACCCGCCAGATGTTCGTGATCCGGCTCGTCATTCCCTGAGGCGGGGCGACCGCAAAAGCCGCGGAAGCCCGGATGCTGCTGGCTCAGCCGATGATCTCGCTCACCACGCGGGATTCTTCTACACCGGTCAGCTTCTGCTGGAGTCCCTGGTACTGGAAGGTCAACTGGTGGTGGTCCACCCCCAGGAGATGCAGCATGGTGGCGTGAAGGTCGCGCGGGTTGACGGGGTTCTCGACGACGTTGTAGCTGAAGTCATCGGTCTTGCCGTAGTGCTGACCGCCCTTGATTCCACCTCCGGCGAGCCAGCCTGAGAAGCAGCGCGGGTGGTGGTCGCGGCCGTAGTTGTTGCGCGCGATGCCGCCCTGGCCGAAGACCGTGCGGCCGAACTCCCCGACGAAAACCACCAGGGTGTCGTCGAGGAGTCCCCGCACCTTGAGATCTTTGAGCAGCGCCGCCGTTGGCTGATCGACGTCACGGCACTGGCCCCGCATATTGTCCGGAAGCCTTGAGTGGTGGTCCCAGCCGCGGTGGAAGAGCTGGACAAAGCGAACATCTCTCTCCGCCATCCGGCGGGCGAGCAGGCAGTTCCTGGCGTAGGATCCCGGCTTGTGTACCTCCGGTCCGTACATGTCGAGGATCGCCTTCGGCTCGTCGGAGATGTCCGCCAGCTCCGGCACCGAGGCCTGCATGCGGAAGGCCATCTCCTGCTGCGCGATGGTCGTCTGGATTTCCGGGTCGCCGATCTCGGCGTGGTGTTTTTTGTTCAGCTTTGCCAGTGAGTCCAGCATCCGTCTCCTGACCTGTGAGTCGACACCCTTGGGGTTGGACAGGAAGAGCACCGGGTCGCCGGTCGTCTGGAAGGATGTTCCCTGGAACTTCGAAGGCAGGAAACCGCTGCCCCAGAGACGCGCGTAGAGCGCCTGGACGTTGACCTTGCCGCGCCAGAAGGCCGAGGGGATCACGACAAAGTCGGGCAGGTCCTTGTTCAGCGATCCCAGCCCATAGCTGAGCCAGGAGCCCATCGATGGTTTTCCGGGCGTCTCTGAGCCCGTGCAGAAGGCCGTCTTGCCGGGGTCGTGGTTAATCGATTTCGTGGCGAAGGAGTGCACGAGGCACAGGTCGTCGGCGACGGTCGAGAGGTGCGGCAGCAGCTCGTTCAGCCAGATTCCGCTCTTGCCCTGGCGGGCGAACTTGAACATCGAGGGGGCGATCAGCTGCTGGCGGCCGCGGGTCATCGTGGTAACCCGCTGTCCCCTGCTCACCGACTTGGGCAGCTCTTTCTTGAAGAGCTTGTGCAGCTCCGGCTTGTAGTCAAAGAGGTCGACCTGGCTCGGGGCGCCGGCCATGAACAGGAAGATGACGCGCTTCGCCTTGGCCGGGTGGTGGAGCTTGAGCTCTCCCGCAGCACTCGGCCGGGCTACCAGCGAGGCGTACGCGGCGGCGCCAAGACCCATGCCGGAGTTCAGCAGGAATCTTCTTCGGGACTGAAGGTCCACTTCATTTAGAGGATCGTAATTCATGGTTCCGTCCGCCCTATTCGCGTGTCTTCGTGATATCGAGGTTGTAGATCGCATTGACCAGCACTGTCCAGGCCGCCAGGCGCGGCTTTTCGTCGGTGGTCACTCCACGGCAGATCTCCTCGGCTAGCGCCGGGTTCTCGCTGTAGTTCTTTCGCAGGTCAGCGACGAGCTTCAGGAGGATGGTTCGCTCACTCTCATCCGGGAGTCTCGAGGTGACGGTCTCGTAGGCGTGCTCTACACGGCCCGCCGCGTCGAGCTTGTCGAGGTCCAGCGTCTTCAGGGCCAGGCTCCTTGCCGCCTTGATGTATTCGCCTTCGTTCAGCAGCAGCAGGGCCTGCGAGGGTGTGTTGGTGCGCTCCCGCCGCGCGACGCAGGCGTCCCGGATCGGGGCGTTCAGGATGGTCATCTGCGGTGGGGGCATACCCCGCTTCCAGTAGGTGTAGACGCTTCTGCGATAGATCGCCTCTCCGCTATCGGCCCGGTAGCGTTCGCCGATCATGGTCACCGCCTTCCAGAGCCCGGGGGGCTGGGGCGGCTTGACGCTCTTGCCGTACATCGTGTTGACCAGCATCCCGCTGGTCGCGAGGATCTGGTCGCGGATCATCTCGGCATCGAGCCGGAAACGTGAGCCGCGCGCCAGCAGCCGGTTCTCAGGGTCTCTCGTGAACTCCGCCGGGGCGGCCCCTGAGGCTTGTCGGTAGGTTTTTGACAGGACGATGCTCCTGACCAGGGCCTTGATGTCCCAGCCGGATTCGATGAAGGAGACCGTGAGGTGATCAAGGAGCCCGGGATGACTCGGCGGCTCGCCCTGGGTGCCCAGGTCCTCCGAGGTCTTTACCAGGCCGACGCCGAAGAGCTGCTGCCAGAAGCGGTTGACCGCGACCCTCGCCGTCAGGGGATTTCGCCGGTCGACAAACCATTCGGCCAGGTCCCTGCGGGTGGCGACATCTCCTTTTTTCTTCAGGGCGGGGAAGAAGGCCGGGGTGTCGCGCTGGACCTCCTCACCGGGGTCATCGTATTGCCCGCGCTTCCTGAGGAAGGTTTTGCGAACCTCGGAGCGCTCCTTCATCACCATGGCCTTGGGCATGGCGCGCTCGAGTTCACCTCGTTGTTTTTCGAGCTCTTTCTTTTTCGCCTCGAGCTTTTGCTCGAGCTCCGCGAGAGGTTTCTTCTTTCCCGCATCCTTTTGAGCCTGCGCGGCCTTCTTCGCCAGCCCCAGCTCGGTCTCGACCCTGGCAAGCTGTTCGTTGAGATCATTTTTCGCCTGCTGCTGTTCGGGCGTCGCCACCGCCGCGATGGGCGCCTGCAGGCCGTTCTTCGGTCCGCCCCCCGTTTCCGGCGCCGCGTCGATGTTGTTGAAGAAGGCGAACAGCGAGTAGAAGTCCTTCTGCGTCAGGGGATCGTATTTGTGATTGTGACAGGAGGCGCAGTGGACGCTCATTCCCATGAAGGCTGTTCCCACGGCGGTGACCCGGTCGACGACGTTCTTGAAGAAGCTCTCCTCGGGCAGGGCGGTGCCGCGGTCGATGATCAGGTGGAGGCGGTTGAAGCCGGAGGCCGCGAGCTGATCGCCGGTGGCATCCGGGTAGAGATCGCCGGAGAGCTGGTAGCGGATGAAGTCGTCGTAGCCCAGGTTGGTGTTGAAGGCCCGGATCACCCAGTTGCGATAGGCGATCGAGTTGCGGTAGAAGTCCTTATGCATGCCGTTGGTGTCGGCGAAACGAACGAGATCGAGCCAGTAGCGCGCCATGTGCTCCCCGTACTGCGGTCTCGACAGCAGGCTGTCGACCAGCTTCTCGTAGGCCCCCGGCTTCTCGTTCCGGATAAAGGCTCTCACCTCATCTCGGGTGGGGGGGAGCCCGGTGAGGTCGAAGGTCACGCGGCGGATGAGCGCGCGCCTGTCGGCCTCGGCGGCCGGCTTCAACCCCTCGGCCTCCAGTCTCTTCAGCACGTAGAGGTCAATCGGTTGGCGGCTCCAGGCGGGATTCTTTACCTTCGGGGCTGCGGGCATCTTCGGCGCTACGAAGGCCCAGTACTCCTCGTAGGGAGCCCCGGCCTCGATCCAGCTCTTGAGGGTCGCTTTTTCTTTTTCAGAAAGAGGTTTTTTGTGCGCCTTCGGCGGCGGCATGACATCGTCGCGGTCTTTCGTGGTGATACGCTTCCAGAGCTCGCTCCGCTCCGCGGAGCCGGGCTTGATGGCGGCGGCATCATCACGGACTCGATAGGCTCCATCCTTCCCCTGTGCCTGGTCCAGCCTGAGCTTCGCCTTGCGCTGGCGCGCATCCGCTCCGTGGCAGGAAAAGCATCGATCGGCGAGGATCGGCCGGATGTCCCGGTTGAAGGACAGCTCCTGGGCGAGGGAATTCGTTGCGCACAGGAGTACAAGCACCGCCGCGTATTCAAGTGCCTTCCATTGTCGCCGGAATCTGCCTCGTGGATTCATGTGCTCGAGTCCTGGATGCGTGTCACCTGGGGGAGGGAAAGCTATGCTCTCTTCGTACCGTCCTCATATCACCCGCCATTTTCTTCCAATAGCTGGTCGAAATCAACGGGCCCGTTGAAGATCGAGGCCCGTGTGCAGGGTTCGAGGCACATTCGCTGTGGCCTGCTCAGCCCCGAGAAGATAAGATGCCCGGGTCAACGGAACGTCTCACAGGATGACTTCTTTGAAATCTTCCGCGCTCAGAACCCATCGACGGGACTTCTTCAGGCTGGGGAGCCTGGCGATCGGGGCGATCTCGCCTCTTGGCCTCTCTCTGTCGGAGGTGCTGGCGAACGAGGCGGCCAGTGGAGGCGCGAAGCGGATCAACGTGATCTTCATGTTCCTGCAGGGCGGCGCCAGTCATATCGACATGTACGACATGAAGCCGGACGCGCCGCGCGAGATTCGCGGCAAGTACAGCCCGGCCTCGACCAACATTCCCGGCCTGCAGCTCAGCGACCAGTTGCCGAAGCTCTGCGGCTCGGCCGACAAGTTCTCCATCATTCGTTCGATGCACTCCTACAGTTCGAAGCACGGCGAGGGAGATGTGGACATCATGTGCGGCAGTCCGCGCGACAAGAACCTGCAGGCTCCGGGTATCGGCGCGGTGCTCAGCCTGCAGCAGAAGCAGCAGTCGCAGGTGCCGCCCTTTGTACATCTCGGCGACATGAAGCATCCGGCGCACAGCGCCCCGGGCTATGGCGGCTATCTCGGTCACAACTACGACCCCTTCCTCGTCGGGCAGGATCCGAACTCGCCGGCCTTCTCGGTGAAGACCTTCGATGCGGCCGACGATGTCGACCCCGGCCGCCTCCTGGGACGCCGCAACCTGCTGCGGGGGCTTGACCGCTACCAGGCCGAGCGCGAGCGCCAGCTCGAATTCGCCCGCGAGCACGACACCTTCACCGAGCAGGCGCTCAGCCTGTCGACCTCGAACAAGGCGAAGGACGCTTTCGACTTATCAAAAGAGCCCGCCGCCCTTCGCGACGCCTATGGCCGCAACAGGGTTGGGCAGGGCATGCTCCTGGCGCGCCGCCTGGTCGAGGCGGGGGTGCGCTTTGTTACGATCCTGGGCTACGTGGATACGGGGATCTACGCCTGGGATCATCATTGGGGCATCTTTCCCCATCTCGACAAGCAGCTTCCGATCTACGACAACAGCTACTCGGCGCTTCTCAACGATCTCGACGACCGGGGCCTGCTCGACACGACGCTTGTGATCACCGCGGGTGAATTCGGGCGGACGCCCGGCTTCAACAAGGACAAGCGCGGTCCCGGACGCGATCACTGGAGTCGCTGCTTCAGCCTGACTCTCGGCGGCGGCGGGATCCAGACCGGGCGAGTCATCGGTTCGAGCGATAATTACGGAGCGGTTCCTGTCGATCGCCCGGTATCCATCGCAGACTTCGCGGCCACCGTCTACCACGCCCTCGGTCTTGATCCGAAGGCGGAATAC
>Ga0163108_10000416_pt1 | contig 31616 bp, 28 predicted proteins | sample Fk1155metaG_FD_109644 | JGI IMG/M metagenome (GOLD analysis project Ga0163108, IMG submission 109644) | Marine microbial communities from the Central Pacific Ocean - Fk160115 155m metaG | ecosystem: Environmental > Aquatic > Marine > Oceanic > Photic zone | place: The Central Pacific Ocean...
ATAAAATTTTTAATTATCTCACAAAGTTTTCTAGTGATAGCAATACTATCAATTTATTTTACTTTAAACTTTAAATCTTCAAATGCAATCCAAGCTAATTCACTTAGAACAGAAACAAAGAAAGAGATAGAAACAAAATCATTATATTCAAATACAAACAACAGTCAAAATTCACAATCACTCCTTCTTTCAATACACAATTACATAAAAAACAACCAAACATCCAAGGCCTTACTACTTATTGATGAATTATATAAAGAAAATCCAAATAGCTCACTTTCTTATCTAGTTGCAAGCCATATATTTTTACTAAAAGATCAAAATCAGTTAGCATTTAATAATTTAGAAGAAGCTAGTAAATTTTCAGATTATAACAAATTAAATACGCACTTAGACATCCAGCTAAATTTAATAATCAACAATTTTAAGCACTTTGAAAACAATTTAAATAGAATTAATATCAATGACCCAAATCAGACAATTCATTACTTAATTTATTTATCAAAAAAGAAAAACTTCAAAGAAATTGAAAATATATTCAAAAAAGATTTTTTACTAAAAAATTCTCTAAATTATGATTTAAAACAAGATTATGAATATTTTAAAACATTTCAAGACGGAAGCATAAATATGCTCTATAACCTCTGGGCAAAATCATTAATCAAAAATAAATACATCCACTATGCAAGAAGTCTATTGTTAGACGCTATAAAGAACGATGCTAGTTCGCATAATAGCTACTTACTATTGAGTTACTGTTATATATTAAGTGAAAACTATGATGAAGCTTTAACAATTTTAAATAAATCAAAGAAAATTGACCCTTACAATCAAAATATAAATTTTTACCTAGCAATACTAAACTACCAAGAAAACAACTTTCAAGAGTCAATATCATACTTAGATAAAATAAAAGACAAAGACTTAAACCAACAAAAAATTAAAATATTAGGGCTTAATTATTATAACTTAAAAAATTATCAAAATGCCGAAAAATACTTAGAAGAATATAAGAACTATGACATGCAAGATCTAGAAGTAAGTGAGTATTTATTAAATATATATTTTAAGCATAATAAAAACGTAGAAAAGGCATATTTGTTAATACAAAATCTAGAAAATCAAAAACTATCATCTGCCAATTACTTTAACTTAATAGGTATAAGTTATTTGAATTTAAACAATTCGAATAAAGCTTCTTCAAACTTTCAAAAAGCTCTAACAATAGATCCTAACTTTTATCCCTCACTTTACAATCAAGCCGAAATTTATCTCAAAAAAAATAATACAAATAAAGCTAAATTAAATCTAGAAAGAGGGTTAGAAATTGCCAAAATACATAACGATAAAAAATTCATAGAAAAGTTCCAAAACAAAATAATACTAATCAACAATTAATTATAATTTTTATAATTAATAAGGCAATCTAAAATCAATAATTTAAATCGAAGTTTATATATAATTTTGCTAATCTTAAGATAAGAAATAAAATCTATGTTAAATTATCTTTATTTATTTTTTATAGGAACATTTATTGGAAGCTATTTTAGTAGTTTAGTATTTGAGGATACAAAATTAGTAATAACTAAAAGAAGATCAAAATGCCAAAAATGTAAGAATAATCTTAAAAGCTGGATGCTAGTTCCTGTTTTTTCTTATTTAGCTCTTAGCGGTAGATGTCATTACTGTAAAGAAGACATTTCAATGGCATATCCACTATTAGAATTAATAACAGGTGCAAGTTTTGTTCTTTTATCTTTAAATTATACATACGATCTCAGTCAAATATTCATTCTGTCAACAATGGCACTATTTATAGCATCTAGCTTTTCCGATCAAAAAAATTTAGAAATTTCTAACACATTAATTTACTCGACATTAACTTTTGGATTAATTTATATGTTTCTAAATTTTAATTCTGATTTAATATATGGATTTATAACTGGTGGATTATTTTTCGAAATACAAAGATATATCTCAAAGGGAAAATGGGTAGGGCAAGCCGATGCATACTTTGCAGCTACAATTGGATGCCTTATGGGCTTTGAATTAACTATATTAACAATATTTTTATCGTATTGGCTTGCCACAATATATGTAATTCCAAAACTACTTAGTAGATCAATCAACATGAAATCGAAATTACCATTTATTCCATTTTTAACTTTAAGTTTTTTTCTGGTAAACTTTTTTTACGACATAATCGTAATTAATTTAAATTATATTTAATGAAATTTTTAATTTTAGCAGGAGGGCACGGAAAAAGACTTTGGCCACTAAGCGATTCTAAAACACCAAAACAATTTCAATCATTTATTGGAAATAAAACACTACTTCAACTTACATACGATAGACTAAGCAAGTTTGGAAGTCAGAATATTTTTATTTCAACAAACCAAAGATACAAAAGCTTAGTTTTAGAACAACTCCCAAAAATCAATGAAGATCAAGTGATTTGTGAGCCAGAAAAAAGAGATAACGGTCCAAGTGTTGCTGTATGTATGAGTTACCTAAAAAGTTTATTTGGGGAAGAAGAAACTGTATCTATTTCACATGCTGATCATTTAGTTAAAAATGAACTTGAATTTCAAGAAAAACTTCAATTAGCTCATGAAACTTCAAAAAAAAATAATAAATTTACTATAGTTCAAGTTAAAGCAAAATCTGCAAATCCAAATCTAGGTTATGTAAAAATCAAAGATTTATTTGAAAAAGTAAATGATTCAGAAATTTATACTCTTGAAAAATTCATAGAAAAACCTGACCAAGAAACTGCTGAAAAATTTCTTGAATCCTACAAATACCTATGGAACACAGGATACTTTGTGTGGCCTATCAAAAAGTTTTTTGAAGAACTAAAAACTACTAACAAAGATGTGTTCGAATTATGTGAAAAAATTAACAACTTTCAAGATTTTTCAGATACTTATTCTAAAATGCCGGTTATATCAATTGACTACATGCTAATAGAAAAAGTAAATCCAACTGAAATTTTAATTATACCAAGTGATCTAGGGTGGAGTGACATTGGAACTTGGCAAACATTATTTGAAGAATCTCCCAAAGATAAAAATTCAAACTTAATCGAAGGACAGGTATTATCAAAAAACAACCAAGATACTTTGATAATCAACAAAGAAAATAACAAACAAGTTGTAGCATTTAATTTAAATGATTTAACAATTGTAAATACTAAAGATAAAATATTAATTTGTCCAACAAAGGATGCAAAAGACTTGAAAAACTATATAAAAGACTTAGACAATAATTTATTATAATGAAATCCGAAAAAGCTCTATTAATCATCTTAGATGGTTACGGAATTACAAAAGATGCTGATGATAATGCTGTAACAAGATCTAATTCACCGTATTTAAAAAATTTACTAAAGAATAATCCGACAACCATTGAAGCATCTGGTAAAGCCGTTGGCCTACCCTCAAACACAGTAGGTAACTCTGAAGTTGGACACTTTACAATTGGTTGTGGACAAATACTAGATCAAGCTTTAGTTAGAATAAATAAATCCATAGAAACAAAAAAATTTTTTGAAATAAACTTATTAAAAGATCAGATTAATAAAACTAAAAATGCAGAATCTAATATTCACATTACCTGCCTTTTAAGCGACACCGGAATTCATGGACAAATAAAACATTTAAAAGCAGTTTGCGAACTTTTAAAACAAGAAAAAATTAAAAACTTTTACTTCCATGGAGTATTAGATGGAAGAGATGTTCCTCAAAAGTCGGCTGAAAAATATATAAATCAAACAATAAATTTATTTAAAGAAGAAAAGATTGGAACCCTTGCTAGTCTTTGCGGTAGATTCTATGCAATGGATAGAGATAATAACTATGAAAGAACAAAAGTATTCTATGATCTCGTAACAAACTCAGAAGAGATAAAGAAAACAGATGAGGCAAAACTCTTAACTGAAATTTATAAAGAAGCCGAAAACGACTATTATGCAAAAGCTTATAAAATCTCGGATTTCCCTTCTCTAAAAGATTCTGATTTATTTATAAATATGAACTACAGAACAGACAGACAAGAACAAATAACTCAAGCTCTAGAAAATCTAAACTTTTCTGAATTTAAAGCAGATATAAAACCAAACTTAATTACATTTGGTGATTATGGATCAAAAAAATTCAACATTTTTCCAACACCAGAAATCAAAGAAAACTTATCTTCAGTTTTAAATAATGCAAACTACAAACAGGCTAGAATTGCAGAAACAGAAAAATTCGCACACGTAACTTTCTTTTTTAATTCACAAAACAAACAAAAATCACAGCTAGAAGAACATTTTCTAATTCCTTCCAGTAAAGTTGCAAACTACAAAGACGATCCAACAATGCAAGCTTCTAAAATAACTGAAAAAGCAATAGAAGTTTTAAAAAGTGACAATAAGCTAATAGTTATTAACTATGCAAATCCTGACTTAGTCGGACACTCTGGGAATTTTGAAGCAACTAAAATTGGAATAGAATGTATTGATAAAAATTTAGAAAAATTAATTCCAAAAGCCTTAAATGAAAATTACACAATCATTATAATTGCAGATCATGGAAATGCAGAAGATATGAAACACGAAGATGGATCACAAAACCCTAGTCATACTACAAACCAAGTCCCCTTTATTGTAGTATCTAACAAAAATTATCAAACAAAAAAAGTTAAAGATGCAGGTTTAAAAGATATAGCTCCTACAATCTTAGATATTTTAGATTTAAAAATACCAAATTCTTTTGATGGTTCATCATTAATTGAGGAACTCAATTAAACAACTTATATAATTAGGGATATTAACAAGTTTTATGCAAGCCAAGAAAGTTGTATTTAGGGCTTAATTAACATAAAATATGTTAAAATTAAACCCAATTTTATGGATTTTAAAAAGAGGCTTAAACCTTCTTTAATTACATTAGCAGCGGCTTTTGTATTACTTGTTCTAAGCCCAGCAAGTTTCAAACCAAGCTTTTTACCTGACTTTATTAAAGATAGTCAGTTTTCACTTGGTCTTGATTTACAAGGTGGATCACAATTAGATTACCAATTAGATCTAAGAAAAGTAGAAGAAAGCGACAAGGAAAATGTTATTGATGGAATAACAAATATTATTAACAAAAGAGTGAATAAACTTGGTGTTTCAGAGCCAAATATTTACACTTCGAAAGTTGCAGATGAGCAACATGTAATCGTAGAACTTGCCGGAGTAAATGATCTAGAAGAAGCCAAGCAAAGAGTTGGTAAGACTATTCAGCTAGAATTCAAAGAAAGCAATAACGATATATCTGATAATCAAGTAAAAGAAATAGAAGTAAACGCAAAAAATATTTACGCTGAGGCTTTTGCAAATCCAGAAAATTTTGCTTTGATTTCACAAAGAGAGCAACAAGCAAATCCACAGAAAGTATTTTTTCAAGAAATAGACTATACATTCGAATCAGAACTTACAAATCCAGAGCTCTTATCAACATTAAAAAGCATGGAAGTAAATTCAATATATAAAGATATATTAAATAATGACTTTGGTCTTACATTTATAAATGGAAGAATTGAACCTCTACAAGGATACGCGACTTTAAAATTAATAGACAAAAAACTTACAGATAAAACCATAACAGAGGAAAGAAGTGTTAAAGCTAAAAAGATTTTAATTACACATAAAGAATCTGAAAACTTTGCAAATGATGAACTCTCAAAACAAGATGCAAGAAATCTAGCTAATGAGATAGCAAAAAACCTAAAAGATGGATCAACAAGTTTCAGTGATGCAGTTAAAGAGTATTCTAAAGATATAACAACAAACAAAGTTGCTGGAGAACTAAAAAATTCAATTTCCAGTAACTCACCATATCCACAAGAATTAATTGATCTTGCTCAAACTGTTAACGAATCAGGAAGCATAGAAATTCTTGAAACATCTAATGGAGTTGAAATTTATGAGTTTGGAGAAATAACAGAAAAGTCAGAAAAAGTAGTACCAGAAAATCAATATAAATATGAATTATTAGTTTTTTCTACTACTCCGAATCCGTGGAAAGAAACCAAATTAAACGGACAGTATTTCAAAAGAGCTGCGACGGCTTTTGATCAATACGGAAAACCATTCGTACAAATTGAATTCACACCAGAAGGTGGTGAGTTATTTGCAGAAATAACTGAAAGAAATATACAAAAACAAGTAGCAATTTTTGTTGGAGGAGAAGAAATATCAGCCCCAGTTGTACAACAAAAAATTGTTGGTGGAACAGCTCAAATTACAAATCCAAATTTCACTCAAAAATCAGCACAAGAGTTAACAACCAATTTAAATACAGGTGCAATTCCAGCTCCAATTAATTTAGTCGGACAATACACAATTGGTCCAAACTTAGGGAAACTAGCATTAGATACATCATTACAAGCAGCACTTGTTGGTCTTGTTATTCTGATTGGATATATGATGTTTTTATATTCAAAAGCTGGATTCAAAGCTAATATTGCTCTTTTATCATATGCCGGATTATTATTATTTCTAATTAAAGTAAACTTACATACATTAGTTGCTTTAATAATTGCATTTATAATCTACGGAGTTTTATTTAAAAAAGTCCTGGATTCAAAAGAAAAATTCTTTGAGAAATTCTTTTCAATCTTAGTAGCAACATTTAGTTTGTTTTTCTTAACATACTTATTATCAGTATCCGTAACTTTAACTCTAGCTGGAATAGCAGGGATTGTTCTTTCTATTGGTATGGCAGTTGATGCTAACGTGCTTATTTTCGAAAGAATTAAAGAAGAAATGCAAAACGAAAAAAACAATCTTAAAGCTATAGAAAAAGGTTTTCAAAGAGCTTGGTCATCTATTAGAGACTCAAACTTTTCATCTTTAATCACTTGCGGAATCCTTTATTATTTTGGTACATCTATCATCAAAGGATTTGCATTAACACTATCAGCTGGGATTTTAATTTCTATGTTTTCAGCAGTAGTAATCACTAAAAAATTAATTACATACAAAGCAACTAAAACAACAAATGATTTTGGAAGTAAAAAAATTAAAAAATTCAATTTTAATTTCATTCAAAACTTCAATAAAACAAGTATCTTATCTGGAATACTAATTCTAATAGCATTAGTAAGTTTTGCCACAAACGGACTAAAATTAGGTATAGATTTTAAAGGTGGTACTTTAATAGAAATCCAAACACAGGAAGTAGTTAAAGAAGATGTAATCAAAGCATATGTAAATAAATTTTCGGAAGATCAAGATCTATTAAAAGGATCTGTTAACACTTCAGGAGAGAAATCTTATCAAATTAAATTAGATTATATTGATGAAATCACACATCAAAAATTCAAAAACGAACTAAGTCAAGAAATCAATCAAGAGATAACTGAAACTAGATTTGAGAATGTAGGATCTAGTGTTTCAAAAACATTAGCAAACAAAGCACTTGTATCATTAACAATTGCACTACTAGCAATCATTCTTTATATCGCAATATCATTTAGAGAAATACCCCAAGAATACAATCCATTTAAATTTGGACTAGCTGCAATTGTTGCCTTAGTGCACGACGTTGTTATTACACTTGGAATATTCTCTTTATTTGGAATAGAAATTGATATTCTTTTCATTACTGCATTATTAACAATCCTAGGATTCTCTGTGCATGATACAATTGTAGTATTTGATAGAATCAGAGAAAATCTATTGAAAATTAAAAAATCAGAAACGTTAGAAGACGTTTCAAATGCAGCCCTAAATGAAACATTAACAAGATCAATAAACACTTCTATCTCAACATTAATTACCCTATTATCTCTATTTATACTAGGAGCAGCTTCAATTAAATACTTTATATTAGCATTAATAATAGGTATTTTAGTTGGTACATACTCCTCTATTTTTATCGCAGCACCAACTATGATAAAAATAAATAAAAAGTAAAAATATCTAAATACTAAAAAAGACAGCCAAAGACTTGGCTGTTTTTTTACTTTAAAATTTGACAAAAACAGAAAAATACCTTAATTTAAGTTAAATTAAATAAAACAAATATATGTCAAATAAGCTACAAGAAGCTCAAGCTAGAGCGCAACAAGCAGCAGAACAAGCTGAAGCATTAAGAAAACAACTAGAAGAAGCACAACAAGCGGCAGAACAAGCTCAGAAAGAATTCGAAGAAGCACAACAAGCAGCACAAGCAAGAGAAAATGAAGTAAGAGATGAAATTAATGCTGCAACCGAAGAAGTTTCTTATAAATTCAATAATTTCAAAGAAATATTAAGATCTATCCCTCCTCAATTAATACTGAACTTTATTGCAAATATTCAACAATTCACTGCACAAGATGTAAATATATTATTAAACACAAATAAAGAAGGAGACCTAAACTTAGAAACAAGCAATTTTACTGACCAAATTGTAAATGAATTAAACCAAAAATTACATAGCTTAAATTTTTTATATTCCGAAAATGAATTTGTATATTCAAAAAATGAAAATGGAATTTTTATATTAACAAAAAAAGATTCAGCATCAAATCAAGAAACAGATGAAAAGCCAGAATCTGAAGTGGTAGGTAATATAGAAACGACAGATGACGCAAAAACACCAGAAACTGACTCAAATATTGAAGAACAATCATCACAACAACTACAATTAGGAAAAAATGAAAATGAAGGTCTAAATGAAAACATAAATCAAGAATCCAATATTCAAGAAGCAAATGAACTCAGAGAAAAACAATTAGAAGAAGAAATTAAATTAGAATATACAATTGATGAAATTAAATACACACAATTAATAGATGCTAAGAAATTAACTAAACTTCTATTTGATAAAAATTTTCGAGGCACAGGTGAAAAAATAATGAGAGCTTTATTGCATAGCATAAATAATCCTTTAACCGCAGCTGAACTTGCAAAACTAGCTGGATTAGATGAAGAAAAAAAGGGATATCCAAACAGATACATCAATAAGATTTTTAGTGAATTCTTGAAAGAAAGTTATGGAGAATTTATATTTATACCAAAAGAAAAAGGATCTTTAAAAAAAATATTCTTAACACTAAAAGAGGAATTTTATAGAACATTAATAGATTTAGAAACATCAACAGATGAAATGCCTGGTATTGAAACTGTGGAAAAATCAAATTCAAACGAGAATATTAATACTGAAAATATTCAAAACTCCCTTTCCAACGAAAAAACACAAGAGATAACAATAGAAGATGTATGTGAAGAAGTAATAGCAAAAACTCAAGCAGAAGTAAACGTACAAACGGAAGTAATAGATCAAGCAGAAGTAAACGTAACAGAAAATCCTAATAAAATAGTAGATGCGGCAAAACAAAAATTCGCAGATAGCTTACTTAGCTATCTAGCTAAAAAATAGGAAAAGTTAAAAGCCTTCAAGTGAAGGCTTTTTTTAATCTAAAATATATTCATTCAAATCTAAAATCAGTTCATCTATATCAATATTATGCAACTTAGCACCCTCCTCTAAAGTTTCAATATAAGCATTCACACAACCAACACAGCTTATACCATAATCAAAGAAAACTTCCATTGTTTCTGGGTAGCTTTCTATAACATCTTTGATTATCATGTCTTTGGTAATCATAATTTTTTTTTCAAAAATAACACAAAATTACACTTCAATCAATCACCTATCACAATGAATTTTTACGAATTAGTTATCCTTCACTACAACAAACCATTAAATGCAACCTTCACCTATAGCATTAATCAAAAAATTCAAGCTGGAGACCTTTTAAAAGTAACAGTAAAGAACAAAGATTATTTTGCAATTTGTTTTAAAGAGGTCGAAAAACCGGATTTTGAATGTAAAGAAGCCGAATTAATTTGCAAAGGAGCATTAAGCGACAACCAAATTCAAATAGCAAACTTTATTCATAGTTACTATTGCTGCACAATTTCAAAAGCATATTCACTGTTTTTTTCAAAAAAATTACTAAAAGTTAGAAGTTTAAAAAAAATTTCAGACTTCAAAGAAGAAGAAAGTATTCAAATACAGATCGAACAAGATCTATATGAATTAAATAAAAACCAAGAAGAGATTTATAAAAACATAAAAGAATCTAAAAATTTATATCACTTAATTCACGGAATTACAGGCTCTGGTAAAACTGAAATATACATGCATTTAATAAAGGATGCATTACATAAAAATCAAGATGTTTTATTTTTAGTTCCTCAACTTAGTTTACTTCCACAAATGAAAAAAAGACTCGAAAAAGCATTCCCAAATACAAATATTCTTGAGCACTCACATAAAGTTTCATCAAAAGAGTACTCTGATAACTATCTAAATTGTAAAGAAAATACTTCAAGTATAACAATTTCTTCAAGAAGTGGACTTTTTCTTCCCTTTAACAACTTAGGTTTAATTATAATGGATGAAGAACACGATCAAAGTTACAAACAAGACCAAACACCAAAATATCACGCTAAAAGTATCGTTCAAAACCTAGCTAAACTAAGTAATTCAAAATTAATTTTAGGATCTGCAACCCCAAGTTTAGAAACATTTAAAGCTAGTCAAAACAAAGTCGTAGAAATTCATAAATTAAACAAAAAATTTAAAGACATAAATAAACCAGAAATAACCGTTGTTGATATTTCAAACCACCTTCTTAAAAATCCTAACCACTACTTATCCCCCAACCTTATATCTGCAATTTCAGATAGCATACATGAAAAAAAACAAGTTTTATTACTCTCAAATAGAAGAGGATACAGTAACTTTTTAATGTGCTTAGACTGTAAAGAAATAAATGAATGTGACAACTGCGCGACAAGTTTTACAGTCCATAAAAATAGTCAGTATCAATACTTAAAGTGTCATTACTGTAATAATAGCAAATCAATCCCAATCAAATGTAACAAATGCGGAAGCACAAAACTACAAAACTTTGGGTCTGGAATCCAAAACCTAGATGAATTATTAAAAGAAGAATTTCCAAAAGCAAGAATTCTAAGGATGGACTCTGACTCTACATCAGCAAAAAATTCAATCAAAGAAATCCATGAAAAATTAGACTCCAACGATTTTGATATAATCCTGGGAACACAAATGGTAGCCCAAGGATTAGATCTGAAAAGACTAAATTTAGTTGGTGTTATATTTGCCGAAGAGAATTTAAATCTTCCAGATTTTAGAACCCATGAAAGATACATTCAACTTTTAAATCAGGTAGTTGGAAGAACCGGAAGGCATACCAAAAACTCTAAGGTAATAATCCAAACATTAAAACCCGAGAATAAACTTTTTCATCAATTCTTAGACGAAAACCTAAATTCATTCTTAGAAGAGGAACTAAATCGCAGGAAAAAATATCACTTTCCGCCTTTTAGTAAATTAACTAAAATTGAATTCAAAGAAAAAGATTTAAATAAACTAAAAACTAAAACCAAAAACTTAGAGCGAAAACTTAATCAAAAACGAGTGAAATTCCACTCAGTAACTCCGCTTATATACCGAAAAAACAATCTATTTATCCACCATATTTTTTTACAAAACACAAATCCTTTAAAATATATCCAAGAATTAATCCTAGATCCAAACTGTATTATTGATAGAGACCCTCAAAGTACACTTTAATACAATCTAGTACCATTAGGAATTTTTTTATCGGTTGTAGACAATACAACTTCTCCATCTTCCAAAACAAATCCTGTCACTAAAAATTCAGACATAAATGGACCAACTTGTTTAGGCGGAAAATTTGTAACTCCAATAATTTGTTTTCCAATCAACTCTTCTTTAGTATAAAGTTTTGTGACTTGAGCACTAGATTTTCTTAAACCAATTTCTTCTCCAAAATTAACCCATATTTTATAAGAAGGATTCCTTGCTTTTACAAAATCTTGTACATCAACTATTGTTCCAGCTGTTAATTCAACTTTTGTAAAATCACTCCAATTTATCAAATTATTGCTCATCATTACTTCTTAAAAAAGTAAAAATATCCGCAGGATTATAATCACCCTTAACTATACTTTCCCTTACTAAACTATTTAACTGAGCTTTTTTATCTGAATCAAAATTACTAACAGTTAAATAGTCCTGAGCATAAAACCTTAACTTATTTTCAGAAGTATCAAAAGATCGTGGAACTAACGAATCAGTAATATCTCTATTAGCATAATTTAAAATTTGATATATCTCCTGCAAAGAACTAATTCTTTGTTCTATTTTCATAAATTCAAGAGAAAGACCTTTCAATGAATCAATAATATTACTAACATCAACAGACTCATTCATTTGATTAAAGAAAAATTCAACTGAAAAATATGATTTTAGAAAAAGCTTTAATTGACTTTTACTCTCTACAAAACTTGAATCTAAAATCAAATATTCATTTATATTCATAAAATTATCTAAATTTTCAGATTGAAGTGGCGAATTTTTAAATTTAACAATCAATTCATAAATTTCACCCTTAAAATTTTCTTCATCCAATAAATTTAAAAAATAATTAATAGCTGAAAAATAATCTTTAAGAAAATAAACTGTATCACCTTTATTTAAACATGATAAAACATCTAATTCCTGAGAAAATATTTCTTTTTCTATTTCCTCAACTTGATTTAACATATCCTGGAATTCAGATAACATAAGCTTTTGACTTTCATCTAAATTTGCTAATCCATACACTAGAAAATCAACAAAACTTAATTTTATACGTCTTTGTAAGCTCTCCATAATTTCATTTAAATTAATATATATTTAAACTAAAAAACAGAAAAACACAAGTCAAAATAACATGTATATATCTTCTACCTCAGGGAAGAAATTAACAAAACTATCATTTTCTGAAATAAAAATTAAAATTTCAATAATCAAAAAAATTAATCTGCAAATTGAACTAGGGAATTCTTAAATTCTAAATACAAATCCTTATATTCTTCATAAGTTTTATAATCTGGATAAGTAACTCCAAATACTACTCTTAATTCAGAATCACGATTTTCCAATCCAACCTGAGAACGTTGATCAACTATAGATCTTAAAACTCCCGTATTTTTATTTTGATAAGTATAATAAGTATAAAGTCTATAAGTACCTGATAAGTCAGTACCAGCTTTTGGTAATTTCTTATCTTCTTTTGAAACTAAAACTTCATCAATACGTTGATCTAAATATTCGTGATACCTACTCCACATAGGTGCATAAACAAAAAATTCAACACCAGCCTCATCAGTAACCAAAGTCACATAATTATTGGAAGATCTATTTAAATCAACTTTAAAACCTTGGGGTATATCAACTTTAAAATAATAACCTGAATAATTCTCATCAGTCTTTAAGCTTTTTACGGAAGACCTTTCTAAAATATCTTTTTTAAAAGAATCGACTTCGATACTTTCATCCTGATAGTATGGTTTAGAATCAAGTAGAAAATCATCATTTAAAGAAAGATCATTCTTTTCATCTACAATCTCAACATCTGATTTTAAATCGACAGAATTTTCAGGGAAAAATCTTTCAAACACTGAAACATGAAAAAAGGAATTTATTAATAAACTAAAAAAAATTAAAACAGAAATTAAATTACAAATTAAAGAAAATTTATCTTTAGATTTAAATCTTAGATTTAACCATTTAAAAGAAATTAAAGTTAAAGATAAATAAACAATCAAACCAAACAATTCATAATAGCTATTTGAAGGCTTTAAGTAATCAAAAATACCATAAAAAATAAAACCCATAATTGAAAAAATCAAAAAAGAATCTGATATCGATATTTTATAACTCTTATTCAACTTTGAACAAACAAAAAGAAATATTGAACTTAAAATAACAGCATATAAAATTGTACCAAGAAAAATTTGATAAAACATAAAAAAAATTAAAAAAATCTCAAACAAATTATAACAAAAAAAATCCCAATCATCCAAAGCAGAACAACTTTAAAATTTCAACAAGATTAACTAAATTGATACACTCAAAATATACAATTTTGATATAAATCAGTTTCATGAATTTAAAAAAAAACTGAAGGATATGAAATATTAAAAAAAAGTATAATATTCATAAAAAAATTTTATGTTGTCTAACTCCATTTAAACTTTACAAATCCACTATAAAATTTATAATTTTTTCCAACTCATTTTATAACTTCTCCAAATTTCATATCCCAATTTTCCATACCAGTCAACTAACCAAGTCCAGCCAAGATAAGAATTTAACACTCCCCGACTCTTTAACAACAAACTTGCTTTAATTGCAATAGACATCCCAATACCTTGCCGTCTGAATTTTTCATGAACACCTATTACTCCAAAGCCACCCATTGTATTCCCAAGAAGTGTTTTCCATTTGAATTCGCTTTTACATTTAGATTTATAAGGACCGTGAATAAGAGCAGAACCAATTATATTCCCTGATTGATCTTGTGCAATTAAAATATTTTCATAATCTTTTTTATCTATGCTGAATTGAAAATATATATACCAATTAGGAAAATTTTCTTTTTCAAACTTTAATAACTTAGAAATATCATTTTCTTTTGGATGCGTTATTAAAATTTCTTTATTATGTTTTATACCTTTTGGTATAACAAATTTTTCTAAATCAGCTACTAAATCTACACTTGTTTCTGAAAAATTCCAACCACATGACTGAAAAAAAGAAATAGCACCTGGTAAATTTTCTGGAACTCCAGGCCAAAAATAAGATCCTGCTCCAGCACCAAGTTGAATATCATATATGTTTTTTAGCTTCAATTCATCAACAACTATTTCTAATAACTGTTTTCCAATTCCTTTTTTTTGCTCTGTTGATTCAACAAGTAAAAGAAAAATTGATGCTCGAGGTTTGACCAAATTTAAATTTCCATACCGAGAGGCAATAAATCCAATTATTCCTTGATTTGTTTCTGCTACATAATGAATAGTATTTTCAAATTGCTCTTCAATAATTGAAAAGAAAAATGGAAATTCTATAGGCCACTTAGCCCCAATAGTAGATTTCCACAATCTAAAAACTTCTTTGATATCATTTTGATTATATCTACGTATTTTCATATTAAGATTTATTTAAAAACATATTGAATCTTCCAAAATTATGCTGTGTTTTACTTTAAATGTAAAGTTTTCACCGATTCAATCTTTTCATAGCTTTCTCAAGGAGAATAAGCGAGATTTTATCATCAACCATGATCATCCAAAGCATAACAAGTTAAATTTGCAAAAAATAGAAATTAATTTTAAACTAATAGCAATTAATTTTAATTATGCAATCATTAATAACTGGTATTAAACCAACCGGAAAAATTCACTTAGGAAATTATTTTGGAGCCTTTAAACCAGCTTTTGAATTTCAAAAAGATTATCAAAGCTACATTTTTTTAGCTAATCTACACGCTTTAAACCAAGTACAAAATGGTAAAGAATTAAAAGAAACCAGTTTTGATTTATGTGCAAACCTAATATCTCTTGGTTTAGACACAGAAAATTCCAACTTTTTCTTACAAAGTGATGTTCCAGAACACACAGAATTATGCTGGATCCTTTCTACAATCTGCTCATTTGGAGTGCTAGAAAGAGCTCATGCCTGGAAAGACTTTAAAAACAAAGGATTAAAAGATCCAAAACTCGGACTTTTTTCATACCCAGTCTTAATGGCTGCTGACATCCTTTTATACAACGTAGACATTGTCCCAGTTGGAAAAGATCAAAAACAACATGTAGAAATAGCAAGAGACTTAGCTCACAAATTCAATGGAATCTATGGTGATACTTTTATTTTACCTACACCAGTAATTCAAAAAGAGGTTGAAACAATAACTGGTATCGATGGACAAAAAATGAGTAAATCCTACAACAATATTATTGCAATTTTTGAAGACGAAAACCTTGTCAAAAAATCAATTATGAAAATCCAAACCGATAGTATACCGGTAGACGCAGTTAAAGATCCAAACACATGCAATATTTTTCAAATCTATAAACACATGGCTAACACGCAAGAGCTAGCAAACTTTAAAGATAAATATTTAGCTGGAGGGCTTTCATACGGTGAAGCTAAAAATACACTTTTTGATAAATTTATGGTTTATTTCAAAGAAGCTCGCGCAAAGAAAGTAAAGCTTCTGGAAAAACCAGATCAAATACATCAAATTTTAGAAAAAGGTAAACTACAAGCTAAAAAAAGAGCTCAAACAACCTTAAACCTAGTAAAAGAAAAAACCGGACTAACCCTGTAAGAAATGAACACGAAATATATATTTATAACTGGAGGAGTTTGCTCATCACTAGGCAAAGGTATAACCACCTCCAGTATTGGAGCTATTTTAAAAAGCGCCGGATTAAAAGTATTCGTAATGAAACTTGATCCATACCTAAACGTAGACCCTGGTACAATGAGCCCGTATCAGCACGGAGAAGTCTTCGTAACAGACGATGGAGCAGAAACCGACTTAGACCTTGGTCACTACGAAAGATTCATAGACGAGCCACTTTCTAAAGAATCATCAATTACCTCAGGTAAACTTTACTCCGAAGTAATTGAAAATGAACGCCAAGGAGTCTATTTAGGTGGAACTATCCAAATTATTCCTCATGTAACAGATTTAATTAAAGAAAAAATAATCTTTGCAGGTAAAAAACACAATGCAGACGTAGTTTTAGTTGAATTAGGGGGAACAGTTGGAGACATAGAAGGTCCACACTATTTAGAAGCAATCCGACAAATGAGAAACCAACTTGGAATCCAAAACACTCTTTTTATTCACGTTACTTTACTACCGTTCCTGAAAGCCTCTAAGGAACTAAAAACTAAACCAACTCAAGCTTCAATTCGTGAACTAAGAAGTATTGGAATCCAACCAGATTTTATTTTCTGTAGAGCTGATATGGATATTGAACAATCCTTATTACGAAAAATTTCAATGTTTTGTGATGTGAAAGAAGAAAATGTAATTCCCCTACCAACTCTAAATTCAATCTACGAAGTACCAAGACACCTAGAAAACTTTGAACTAGCAGAAAAAATCGCAAAACAATTCAAACTGCCAAACTTACAAACTAAACTTTTAGATTGGGATCAATTTACAAAAAAAGTAAAAAATCTTAAAAAAGAAATCAAGGTTGGTATAGTTGGTAAATATATAGAACTCGAAGATGCATATTTAAGCCTTAGCGAATCAATTAAAATTGCCGGAATCCATCAAGATATCAAAACCAACATCCAATGGATCGACGCTGAGTTAATCGAAAAAAACGATAAAAAAGAACAAGAAAAACTTAGCAGTTGCCACGCTGTAGTTGTTGCAGGAGGATTTGGAGAACGCGGAACCGAAGGAAAAATCAAAGCTCTAAATTATTGCCGAACAAACAAAATTCCATTACTTGGAATTTGTCTTGGAATGCAACTAATGGCAATTGAATACCTTAGAGAATTAACCAAAAATCCAAACTTAACATCTGAAGAATTCGATGAAAGTCGCAATCAAAACAAACAAAACTACGTAGTTCACTTCTTGCCAGGACAAAACATAAACAGAAAAAAAGGCGGAACCCTAAGACTTGGATCCTACGAATGCAAACTAAAAAATGATTCAATTGTTCACAAAGCTTATCAAAAAGAAATAATTAACGAACGTCACAGACATAGATACGAATTTAATTCAGATTTCATAAAACACTTTGAAAATTCAGAAATGATAATCTCAGGAATCAACCCTGAAAGTCAATTAGTTGAAATAATTGAAGCAAAAGATCATCCTTTTTACGTTGGTTGTCAATACCATCCAGAATTTTTATCTAGACCTTTAAAACCCCACCCATTATTTGAAGCTCTAATCAAAAATTGCTCCTTTTAAATTAGCTAGAGTAAAATCCGCACCCTCTAAATCAGCTCCTCTAAAATCAGCTCTCGAAAAATTACCAAATAATTTAGCTCTTCTTAAATTAGCTCCACTGAAATCTACTTTAGAAAAATTTCCAGTTAATTTAGCGCCACCTAAATCTGCGTCTTTTAAATTGACTCCCGAAAAATTTCCACCTAAATTAGCTCTTCCTAAATAAGCTTTACTTAAGTTAGCTCCTTCAAGTTTAACCTTAGATAAATTCAAAGACCCTAAAAACAATCCAGGTCCTAGTAAAATATTTTCATTAAAATGAAAATAACCTTCTGGTAAAATAACACCAGTTAAATCAGCATCTTCAAATTTAGCTCCACTTAAATCAGCTCCGCTTAAATCTGATCCACTTAAGTCAGCTCCACTTAAATCGGCTCTTTTTAAATTGAGATTACTTAAATTATTTCCAGATAAATTAGCTCCACCTAAATCTAATCCAGTATAAGAATCACCTTCAGAAATAACTCCAATAAAATCTACTTCCCTATAAAGTCCCACTCGGGCAAAAAAATCCAAGGATCACTCAAAATAGTGTATCTTAATTCCGCTCCTTCTAAATTGGCATTAATTAAATTAGCACCACTTAAATTTGCTCCCATTAAATTAACACCTTCTAAATCAGCTCCTTCTAAATTTGCTCCTTCTAAATTGGCATTAATTAAATTAGCACCACTTAAATTTGCTCCCATTAAATTAACACCTTCTAAATTAGCTCCTTGTAAATTAGCTCGCATTAAACTAGAATTACTAAAATCTGCATCAAATTTATCATTAACGTTTTTCACAAAAGAAACATTCATCCTCAGAAATGGAATTATTTGTATTTCAGAATCAGAAAAATAAGGAGTAATATTTTCAAATTTAACATCCAAGATACAAAATTCATAATCACTCGGACACAATCCTAAAGTAGAATCAGTGAAATCACACTTTATTAATACAGTTGATTCAGTAACGAAAAATTGATAAGCAGAAATACCTCTTAAATCACAAGAAATAAATTTACCAAAAGTTACATCATTGAAACATGCAAATTCAAAATTACAATTCTTAAAAGTAACAGAAGAAAAATCAAGTTCAGCTAAATTACAATTCGAAAAATTACAATTAATGAAAGTTATTTCTTGTGCAAAATTTAAATGACTTAAATTTTTACCCGAAAAATCTCTATCAGCTATTTCACCACATTGATTCAATAACAATTCAGTTTCAACCGAAATGTCACATTGAATTTCATCTTGGATTTTACTTTGATTAGAATCTAAATTAGATCCAATTAATTTTTCTTTTCCATTATCTATTTCTGGAGTCTTATATTTATTATCCATTTTTTATAATTAAGTTTTTCCATATTTTACCACTTTATAGTAAAATGTCAACCTGATTACAAAATTAAAAAATATAAAACTAGATTTTTAAATATAATTGACCATCATCAGCGTCAATCATACACCTCCCCCCAATTGGAAAAGTAAACATAGGATTTGTGTGACCAAAATCAAGATTATAAATAATTGGAATATTCAAATCCTTAAATTTTTTAGCAAAAATATATTCAAGCTCTTCAAAAGTAGTTTTAGATTGAGTTCGCATTCTACCAAAAACAATAGCTTTAATAGACTTAGCATTAGGCTGCTGTAGTAAAGAGCTAAAATTTCTGTCTAAAACCCACTTAAAAACATCTTCAAAACAACCGTCTTCCTCTAAAAACAAAATTTTATCCTTTAAATCTGGATAATATTCAGTCCCCTGCAGTAGTTGCAAGGTACACATATTACCTCCAACAATTTCCCCTTCAGCTTTACCCTCTTTAAAAATCTTAGGACAAATATTTTTAATGAAAATACGATTTTCTTGATCTTTCTTCCATCTATCCTCCGACCAAAATTCAGAAGGTAAAACATCAAAACATTCATCATCCATAAGCATCTTTATAAAGTAATCCAATGTATATTCAAAGCCCTTCTCCATAGCAAAAGAACCAAAGTTTGGTCCAGAATAAGTCACAAGTCCAGTTTTAGCATAAATTGCATTACTTAATGCAGTTATATCAGAGTAACCACAAAAAATCTTTGGATTCTTTTCAATTAAATCATAATCTAAAAGTTCAAGTAACTCATTAGCAGGAAATCCACCTCTTACAGCTATTATAGCTTTTACATCTTTATCAGCGAAAGCTTGATTCAAATCCTCAGCTCTTTTAATGGGATCAGAGGTATTTAATAAATCATGTTCATAAAAATTTTTAGAAAAAGAAATCTTAAAACCCAAACTTTCCAACTTTTCTTTAGCTAATGTTATAAATTTTTGATCAACAGTTTTTGCACTACAACTAGGAGCAATAATTCTTATCTCATCTCCTTTTTTTAATTTTTCAGGAATCATAATTAAAACAAATTAATAACATTTACAAGTATAATAAAAGAATTCAAAAATAAAAACATCTTTAAAAGATTCCAGCAACGAAAAAACAATCCTAAAATATAAATAAAAATGTTAATATATAAAAAAATGCAAAATTTTGATTACAAAATCCTCAATAGCAAAAAAATAGAATTACAAGGAAGCATTCAAGCAAAAAACGAGCAAGAAGCTAAAGATAAACTATTGAATTTAGGTTATGAGATTTTAGAATTAAGAGCAAAAGATCAAAAAAAGCATAAAGAAAATAAAAATTTAGTATCATATAAATTTGAAGGTTATCAAAACTCTAAATTTATAGACGGAAACATACAGGCTAAGAGTTTTAATCAAGCACTTACAGAATTAACACAACAGTATCAAATCCAAGTCGAAAAGTTAGCACAAACAAATGCAAGTCAAAACGATTTTAATGAAAGCAAACTTAAAATTAATAACTTTTTAAAAAGAGTAGATTTTTATTCAAAAAAAGATAATAGCGAAAAAAATAATAATCTTGAAGAAATATATATATTTATAGAATCATTAAGTGAAGATTTTAATCATTACTTTAAAGAATCTGGGATTCAGGATATTAAAAACTTACAAAAACAATATACACAAATAAAAAACTCAAATAATAAAGCTCAAAAAGTAAGAATCCTAAAATCAATTTTCAAATGTTTATTAAATGATAAAATATATAAAAAATCAGCATCAATATCAGGATTAAAATATATATTTAAGGAGACAATTAATATATTTCATAAAATTAGCCATAAAAACGCAATAAATTTAAATATTGATAAACTACAAATTTTACTAACAACAGGATCAAAAACATTAAGGGAAACTATTTTCAACGAATTTGTAAACTTAGATAATCGTTTTATTCAAAAAATAAATCTGCATGAAATCACACAGGATATTAAAAGTATAGGACTAATTGGAACATTGGTTTTCTTCTCAGCTATATTTTTAGTAAATCTGAAAATTATAAACATAGAGATTCCAACAGCTTGGTATAAAGTTGGAATTTTATTCTTTTCAGTGTATTCTAGCTATAACTTAAATAATCTATTATCCAAATTCAATAATAAAATTTATCTTATAATGAGTTTGAATATCATTAATCTATTTCTACTAATAAAAATTTAAATGTTTCCAACCATATTCCATATTGGATTTCTAAAAATTAGTACACTATCAGTCTTTTCACTAGGAGCTTTAATAACTTTTTTTGTCTCATTAATATACTTAACTAAAAAAAGCCGATTAAGAATACAATTTCTTGCAAGCTCTTACAAAGGTATGATTCTTTCAGGTATAATTATAGGGAGATTATTTGAAGTAATAGCAAATCTAAATTTTTACTGGTATGAAATATCTCTTTCATCACTTTATAAAAGTATAGCAATTTGGCAAAATGCAGAAATATCACTTTTCGGATTTTGTATTGGATTTACACTGTATTTTTTAAGGCAAATATACTATAAACAAGAGAACCTTAGGAAATGGGCAGATATATTTATAATATCAACCTTTATAAGTTTAAGTATTTACTGCATTGGCACACTATTTGCAGGCCTTAACTACGGAAGAGTAACAGAATCATTCATTGGAATAACATTCAACAATCCTTTAGTAAAATACACACTTCCAATTTACCCTACACAAATATTCGCAAGCCTGTATAACATTTTTTTAGCTGGATATTGCTACAATCAATATACTAAAACAAAACATAAACTTGATGGATATTTATTTCTTCAAGGGGTATTTCTATTCTCAATATTTAGATTTACAGAAAGCTTATTCAGAGGAGATGATACTTTTACAATCTGGATCCTTAGATATCCAACAATTCTAAGTTTTATAGGCCTTTACTTAGGATTTAAAGCTTTGACTAGATATGAGAAAAAATTTATAAAATAAAAAAAAAGAGCAATCAATGCTCTTTTTAAAATTAACTTAGGATACTTTTAATATCTTATAAGACATTTCACCACCAGGAGCTTTAAAATTAACAGTATCACCTTTTATTTTACCTATCATTGAAGTTCCTAAAGGAGATTCATTAGATATCTTATTTTCGAAAACATTAGCTTCCATAGAACCTACTATTTCATACTCAACTTTAACTTTTTCAGTTAAGTCCTCAAGAGAAACTTTACATCCAACTTGTACGGTATTATCTCCAGCAACTTTTTCTACAACTTGAGCATTTTTAACCTGTGATTCCAACTGTAATATCTTACCTTCCAGCGCAGCTTGTTCATCTTTAGCATCATGATACTCAGCATTTTCACTTAAATCACCAAACTTTAAAGCCTCTGCAATCTTATCTGCAACTTCTCTTCTTCGAGTAGTTTTTAAAACTTCTAAATCTTGTTTTAATTTTTCTAACCCTTCAAGAGTTACAACGAATTTTTTTGACATTTATAAAAATTAAATATTACGTATTTTTGAGCTTTTCGGGTGCTCTCTTAATTTTTGAAGAACCTTAGCTTCAATTTGACGAATTCTTTCTCGAGTTACATTAAACTTTTTACCAACTTCTTCAAGAGTTAAAGCTATTCCATCTTTAAGACCAAATCTTAATTCAATAATCATTCTTTCCCTATCAGTAAGATACTGTAAAATCTCATGAATCTTTTCTTTTATTAAATTTCTGTTAGTTACCTCTGAAGGAGATAAACTTTCATCATCTGGTATAAAATCAGCAAGCTTTGAATCCTCTTCAGAACCAACCGGTGACTCTAGAGATACAATTTCTTGTGAAATTTTCATTATATGCCGTACTTTCTTAACTTCCAAATCCATTTCAGCAGCTAATTCCTCTACAAGTGGTTCACGACCTAACTCCTGAACTAATCTTCTTTGAGTATGAGTTAACTTATTAATAGTTTCAACCATATGAACTGGTATTCTAATAGTTCTAGCCTGATCAGCAATAGCTCTAGTTATAGCTTGTCTAATCCACCATGTAGCATACGTCGAAAACTTAAATCCTCTGTCAGGATCAAACTTTTCAACAGCACGAAACAGACCTAAATTTCCCTCTTGAATTAAATCTGAAAAACTTAATCCTCTACCAATATATTTTTTTGCAATAGAAACAACTAAACGCAAGTTTGCAGTTGCAAGCTTACCTTTAGCCTCTTGATCTCCTTGTCGTATTTTTTGAGCAAGATCAATTTCATCCTTACCTGAAAGTAAATCAACTTGTCCAATCTCACATAAATACATTCTAATTGAATCGTTAGAAATATCAGAAAGATTAACTTTCATAACTTCCTTTTCTTTAGTTTCAGTTTCTTTCAGGTCATCATCTGATGGTTCAGAAGGCGTACCTAATTTAGCTTCAACTGACTTAATTAAAGCTTCATCTTTTTTTGCAGTTTTAGCTTTCTTCTTATCTGTATCCTGTGTATCACTAGAAAGATTTTTCAATTGCATTTTTTGAAGTTTTTTTCTAGAAACTACATCTACACCTAAATCAAAAAACATCTCATAAACTTGATCCATAAGATCCAAATTATCGAGATTATCTACAAAAGCAAATTGTACTTCTTGCTCTGTAACAAAGTTTTGTTGTTTACCTTTTTTAATCAATGCTTGTATTTCTTTTGGCAAATCTTTTATTTTCCCATCTAAATCATGAGTTATAAATTTGCGTAATTTAGCCATCTTTAAATTGTTTTAAAACATGCCTATTATATGCAAAAATATATCAATTTGGCAACTAAAAAAATTATTTTTTCATTAAACTTTGTAATTCCTTCAATAATTCAATGTTATTTCTATTATCAACGCTAGAAAGCTGTCTTTGTATTTCGGCAATTCTTTGCTTTTTATACTGATTAGATATTCTATTAAAACATTTTTCTATTTCGATTTTCAAATTTAATTTATCAAACTTTAATCCCTTAAGCTCTAGTTCCATGAGTCTTACCTTTAAAAAGTTAAAATCAATATTATCAAAATTAAAATCATTAGTTTTAATTACATTGAAAAATTTTACATCTTTTAAATAATGAAAATTATCAATAATTAATTTTTTGTACTCAGAAATATTTTCCAAATCAGAATAAAGTAACAAAGCCAAATAATCCGCAAGTTTTAAATCAAATTTAGTAGATTTAACAATGTCAACTTCAACTTTTTGGTTTTTCTGAAAAGACTTAAATTTCGAAAGTAATTTTTCCTTAGGAAGATCTAACAAATCAGATATTTCTCTAATCCAAATTTCAGTGATAATTTCATCAGACAAAACAAATAATATCTTAAAAACAGATTCAAGAAAATTTTGTAGGGACTTAGTATTATTTTGAGTTATTTTTTTTTCAGGTAAATACAAATTTTGATAAAAAGAAATTAAATTTAGTGGCCTTTTTATAGCTTCAGTAAAAACACTAGGATTTTCATTAAAACAATCTGCAGGATCCTTGAATTCACCAAGATCCATAATATAAATTTGATCAGTAAACCTAGCTATAATCTCTGAAGTACTTGCAACCGCTCTTTTACCAGCTTTATCATTATCTAAACAAAAAATAAATCTTTCAGCAAATCTAGATAACAACTTAACTTGCCCCTCTGTTAAAGCAGTCCCACAAACAGCTACTGTATTTTTAAATCCATTTTGATAACATGCAATTTGATCAAAATAACCTTCAACTAGAATAACTGTCTTAGTTTCTCTTACACGATCTTTAGCTTTATCAAAACCATATAAAGTTTGATTTTTCTTATAAATAAATGTCTCTGGTGAGTTTAAATACTTTGCTTTTTGACTTTCCAATAATTTACGGCCACCAAAAGCAATCACATTTCCTCTTGAATCACTTATAGGAATCATTAAACGATCCTTGAATTTGCACTCCAGATAACCAGCTTTATGAGTAAAAGAACCACTATCAATCATATTTTGCTTTGTAAATCCCTTTTTAGTAAGTAAATCAACATAAACTTTCGAATCCATATTACAAAGACCTAAATCAAATTCTTTAATTATAGAGTCTTTAATCCCCCTCTGTCTTAAATAATTTAAATTTTCCGTAGACTTTGATAATTCTTTTTGAAAAATTTTAGATAGGAATTCTTGAAGTTCAAAAACACGATTTTTTTTCTCAATATCTTTTGAAGTTGGCATCTTCATGGTTTCAATATTCACACCAGTTTTCAATGCTAAATCTTTAAGAGCCTCCTGAAAATTACAATTCTCTACCAACTGATAGAAAGTAAAAATATCCCCCCCTTGATTGGTTGAAAAACAAAAAGCTATATCTTTTTGAGGCGAAACATAAAAACTAGGAGTTTTTTCACTTGTAAAAGGACTTAAACCTTTAAAGTAAGCACCCGCTTTTTTTAACTGAACATAATCTGAAACTAACTCTACAATTCCAAGCTTAGATTTAATTTCTTGAACTGGATCTACCATATAATAATTATTATTAACTTAAGACTAACAAATATAGATTAATAAAAAAAGTTAAATAAAAATTAAAAACTTTTTAAACCTTTGATCTTCTCCAAACAAAATATATTAAATAAGTAAAAGAGACAAAAATCACAATCAAACTAATCATTTTCAAATAAGTATTCCAAGCAAATATAGAAATCAATCCTAAAATAATTGAAACTAAAAAATAAATTAATGTAATGGTAGCTCTAGAAAAGTTAAGCTCTAAAAGCTTATGATGAAAATGATTCCTGTCACCAATAAAGGGTAATTTTTTATTGGAAAGCCTATAAAAAATAACAAACAAAGCATCAAGAATCGGAATCAAAAGGACAATTAACAAAGTAAATAACTTCCCACCAGCTACCATTGAAAAACATGCCAACAAGAACCCATAAAACATAGTACCTGAGTCTCCAACTAGAAATTTTGGGTTAGGACTAGGAAATTCAAATAAGAAGGCTAGGAAGCAAATTGCAGACATTAAAAAAGTCAAAACAATTAAATTAGATTGATCTATTAAATGTAATTTAGGAACCAATGATAAAATCCCTATCGTAAAAAAAGCAACACTTGAAACACCAGATGACAAACCTTCTACTCCATCTAAAAAATTCATTACATTTGTAAGAAAAACAATCCAAAGAACCGAAACTAAAAAACCAAAACCACCAATAGATACTATTTCAAAATTAAGAGGATTTGTAACTTCAGTCAACTGAACTCCATTATAAACCACAAAACTAGCTAATAACAACTGAGATATCAATCTAATCAATGGATGTAAATTTAAAAAATCATCCACAAAAGCAATTACAACAATTAAAAAAGATGCAATATAAATATAATAAAGACCAAGTATATCTACACCATAAAAATAACTAGCTATTAAAAAAATAAAGTATAATACTAAACCAAAAGAATAAGGTACCGGTTTTCTTTTAAATCCATATTCCTTAGGCTTATCCAATAAATTAAATTTATTATAAATTTTAAATCCAATATATAAAAAAAGACAACTTATCAATAAAAAATACATACTAATTAATTAAAAATTTTTGTTTTTTAAAATCAAGCAAATTAACACTATAGTAAACTAAATTAGCATCAAAGTAAGCAAAAATAAATTCATTATCACTATCCAACTTAGGAGCAATTCCATATTGCAACCTTTCAAATTCATCTAAAGAAATATCTACAAAATCAGCATCTGGAAAAACTTTTTTTAAATCATAATAAAGAATTTCTCCTCGATTAGAATCAAATATATCAAAAGGGCCAACAGAAATTCTATCCAAGGAATACATAAAAGCTTGCATATCTAAAAGTTTAGATATATCCCTTACTAAAGACCTAACATAAAAGCCTTCTCCACAAGAAATCTGCAATTTAAGAACAGGATTTTCAAAAGAAAGTATTTTATATTCATAAAAATTTACTAATTTTGGTTTTAAGTTTGTTTCAATTCCCTTTCTAGCTAAATCATAAGCTCGCTGACCATTAATCTTCTTAGCAGAAAAATCAGGAGGCATTTGTTTATAAGATGGCATAATAGAAACCAAATAATTTTCAATCTTCTGAATATCAATATCTAACTTATTAAAACTCAAAGATTTCAAATCAACAAATTCAGCATCAAGAGAAGGACTAGATTCACCAAAGTAAATCTCCACTTTATAAATCTTTGGAAGCTTAGGAATAAATTCTATCAAAGGAGTTAATCCATTACTTGCAAAAGGTAAACAACCGGTAGCAAGAGGATCTAAAGTTCCCATATGACCTACTTTTTTTGTAGAAAGAGACTTCTTAACCTCAGATAAAGCTTTAAAAGAAGAAACTCCATAACCTTTATTTATCATCCCTAATTTGTGCTGCATATTATAAATTTAAAAATTCCTTAACAACATTCATATCGGAATACTTAATTAATTTACCATTTACAGCCATCACCTCTTCCCCTGCTTTACCTAAAATTAAAATTAATGAATTTGAATCAGAAATCTCAAAGGCTTTTAAAATAGCTTTTTTTCTATCAACCTCAATAAAGCATTTATCTTTATTAAAGACACCCTCTGCAATTTGATTTGCAATCTCTATAGGGTCATCATCGTAAGGGTCATCGGAAGTTAAAATAATTTTTTTTGCATACAAATCAGCCACTCTACCCATCTTAGGTCTCTTGTAAACATCTCTACCACCACCAGTAGCACCAAAAACAACAGTTATATCTTTTTCAAGTTGTACATGAAAAAATTTTAAAATGTTTTCCATAGAATCATCACTATGAGCATAATCTAGAACAATCTCAAAATCTTTAGAAGTTACATAATCAAATCTACCTTTAACAGGACTTAAACTTGATACAACGGAGAGAACATTTTCTTTAGAAAAACCTAAATCTAAAAGCTGAAAATAAATACCTAATAAATTATTTAAATTCAACTCAGATATAAGTTTAGATTTAATTTGTCTACCAAATAATTCAAATTTAGTAAAACCAACTTCAAACTCAACATCCTTTAAATTACCAGCTTTCTCTAATGTATTTTTTCCATATACCAAAGCTTTCAAATCATCAGGTAATAAAGTATTACAATTTTCATTACAAAAGAATTTAGACTTAGAATTCTGAAGAATATTTCTTATGATATTAAATTTAACTTCCCAATATTTTATTTTCGAACCATGATACTCTACATGATCTGCCATCAAACTTGTTAAATTTATTTGTCTAAAGTTAATTCCTTTAAGCCTTTGCTGAACATAAGCATGAGACGAATACTCAAGTACTATGTATTTCACAGATTCTTTTTTACAATCTTTTAAAAACTTTAGGAATACATTTATATCAAGAGTAGTCATTTTAGATTTGTTCGGATAAAGATTGTTATTAATTGCCATATTAACAGTAGAAACCAAAGCAACTTTTTCACCTAAACCCAACAAAGATTGATACATTAAATTAGCACAAGAAGACTTACCGTTAGTACCCGTATAGCCTATAAAGACAAATTCTTCAGGCAAACCATTAAATCTTAATTTTGAAATCAAGTACTTTAAGTAAAAATAAAACTGAAACAAAATTGAATCATGTTTCAAAAATAATTTAATGAATTTTTTAATTTTACTCATACAAAGATCTTATTTGTAACAAATCTAGCTTAATTTGTTTTTGCAAATCTTTCAAGCTTGAAAACTTAAGCAACGATCTTATAAAATCTAAAACTTCAAAATCTAAAGAATCTAAACTCAAAGAGAAATCATCGAAATTTAAAATATGAAACTCTAAAGAAACAATATTATCAACAGACTTTTTAGGACCATAATGCATAGCTGCTAACATTTTTTTTGAATCAATAAAAACATAAGCAGCATATACACCATAACTAATATCCATGTTTAACTTATCTAAAGAAAGATTAATAGTTGGGAATCCAATCTCTCTACCAAGCTGATTACCTTTTATAACTTTTGCATTATGTATCACTAGAAAAAATCAGATAATTTATAGTTTAAAACACCAGATTTAGATTCTAACTCAACAAGTCCGTAACCTTTATTATTACGTCTTACATACATTAAATTATAACGATCTGTATCATTATTCACAAAAACAAAAAAAGTATGATCCAACTCAAGCATAGCCTTAAGAGCTTCTAACGCTGACATTGGTATTAAATCAGAAAAAACTTTTCTTTTAGTAATTTTTTTAAGCAAATCTTTATCTGATTTTTCTGGAACATCATAAATTTCTTGCAACATTGGTGCTTTAATCTCAGATTTTTTTAACTTAGCATCTATTAATATTCTTTTTCTACCAGCATGTTTAGTTTTATACTTAGAAATCTGTTTAGACAACTTAGAGGCTAACTTTTTAACCGCAACTTCTAATTTAGGATCAGTACTTTCGGCTCTCATATCCAAACCAGGGATAATTAAAAGAGCAGATAAAACAAATGTATGTTTTAAACTTCCACTTCTTACTGAAACTTTAACAGACACAGATTCATCTGTAAGTTTACTACATTGATTTTCCAATGAACTCATCTGCATTTCAATATAATCTCGATGATGATTTGATAAATCAACTTGATTTGCAACAATTTGTATTTTCATAAAATTTAGTTAAATCCACTTAATAACTCCTTAAACTTAGCAACCGGATCACTAGCTTTTGTGATTGCAGAAGCAACTAAAATACCATCAGCACCTAAACTTAAAGATTTTTTAACATCCAATGATGTTTTGATACCAGCTCCGACTAAAACAGGAATTTCCAAAAATTCAGCCATTTCTTTGATTTCATGTGGATTACTCGATGCAACTGAAACATTACCACCAATTAAATCCCTATCTTCAAAACAAATGAAAGTAGGTTCGTAAACGGTAAATTTTCTAGCCTCTTGAAGTGAATCAACACACAAAAAACTTTGGAGATAATTTCTTTTACATGCCTCAATAGATTTTACAATTTCTTCATCAGATAAAAGTTTTTCAGAATGGTGAATCAAGGAACCATCACAATCAGCAAGCATTAAACTTTCAGCAACAATCGAACCGGTAGAAGGTCCAGGCATACCACCATCAACGTGTTGTGAGATCACAGCACAATCTAACTTTCTTGAATAAGAATCAATCACAACAGGATTTACAGCCAACACTAAGCTCACATGAGATTTCTTAGCAGCTTCATTTAATTTCAAAGCTAAGTCAAAACCAGCTTTACCCAAAGTGGATGAATAATTTTTAAAATTAATTAGGAAAATTGGAGTTTTTATCATATATTTTAGACTAGTAATATCATTATATCAGTAAATATTTTTTATGGAAATCATTCTAGTCCATGGAGACAATGAAAGCCAAATCAAGCAAGTTGTACTTCAATGGAAAGAGAACTTTAAAAAGAAATTTGAAAATTCTGAAATAGAAAGTCATGAAAATTTAAACTTTAAACAAATTTTAAATCTTGCTTTAAAAACAGATATGTTTGCAAGTAAAAAACTGATAATTATCAAAAGCTCAATTTCAAACATAGCAAAAGAAAATTTCAATAAAATCTTTGAAATCGAAAGCCAAGATATTTTCTTGTTTGTAGAGTATTCATCAGTAAGAAAAAATTTAAAAGTATTTAAAGAAATACAAAAAAATCATAAAACATACACTTACTTAATTAAAGATTTCGATTTAAAAAAACATATCCAACAAAAATTCAAAGAAAATAACAAAACAATCAACCCTCTAAACTTAAATCTATTAGCTAAAAAGCTACAAAATCAAATTAACAACGCTAGCAATGAAATTCAAAAACTTTGCCTTTTAGACACTCAAGAAATTACCAAAAATGATATAGACCAGCATATAGTTGCAAACTTAGAAACTTCAATTTTCGAATTAACCAATAATCTATTCCAGAATAAAACAAATTACTTACAAACTCTTAACAATTTAAAAAAAGAAAACATAGAAGAGATTTACCTTATTAACATGCTAATCTGGCAACTAAAAACACTCAGTCAAATCAAACTTAATGACACCAAGAGTTTAAATCCTTTTGTTGTAAGAAATAACTCTCAAATTGCAAAACAAATTACAACAAATGATTTACATGATACTTTAAAAAAATTAATTGAAATCGAATATAAAATTAAAACAGGTAAAATAAAAACTAGGCAAGAAAGCTACCAATACCTTCAATACCTAGTCTGAAATAAAAATATAAATTTATTTTCTTTGAGTTTTCACAACCCCTTTCTCAATTTGAGCATCAACTAATCTACCATCTAAGGTTAAGTTTGGATAATCTCCAATGATTTTTGCAGGCTTAGTAAAATCTCGTACAACAAATGAAGATCTATCAGAATCA
>Ga0163108_10000417_pt1 | contig 31581 bp, 25 predicted proteins | sample Fk1155metaG_FD_109644 | JGI IMG/M metagenome (GOLD analysis project Ga0163108, IMG submission 109644) | Marine microbial communities from the Central Pacific Ocean - Fk160115 155m metaG | ecosystem: Environmental > Aquatic > Marine > Oceanic > Photic zone | place: The Central Pacific Ocean...
AACCGTCGGGGTCCACCCCGGGTTGTATTCTCCGATGTCGTCGCCGGTCGGACAAGTCCGACAGGAATGTCGATGGACCAACCATCCACTTCACTGAAAACCGATCTGTCCCATGCCGGCCGCGGCATGTTGATAGGGGGGTTCGATGTCATCCCGGGCGTTTCGGGGGGGACGGTGGCGCTGGTGCTGGGCATCTACGAGCGATTGGTCTCGGCCATCAGTCACGTCGATGTGACGCTGCTGAAGCTGCTGTTCTCCCGGCGGTGGAAAGACGCGGCTGAACGAATCGACCTCAGGTTCCTGCTGGCACTGGGGACGGGAATTGCCACCGGCGTGATCGGCCTGGCTTCGACGATGGCCTGGTTACTCGAACACCGACCCCAGCTGACATCGGCGGCGTTTTTCGGGTTGATCATCGGGTCGACCTGGCTGGTCGCCCGCTCGCTGGAGGGATGGACGTGGCCACATGCCGGCCTGGCGGCCCTGGGTGCGCTGCTGGCCTACTGGCTGGTCGGCCAGCCGGCACTGGCCCAACCTCCCCGAGAGAGCTGGTACCTGTTTCTGTGCGGCAGTATTGGGATCTGCGCGATGATTCTGCCCGGTGTCAGCGGGGCCTTTCTGCTGGTCGTGCTGGGCCGCTACCGCGACGTGGTGGGTCTGGTCCCGAGGCTGTTGCGGGGAGAGGAATTCAGCCAGACGCTGTCAACGATGGCCATCTTCCTGGCCGGATGCCTGGCCGGGCTGATCGGCTTCAGCAAGCTGTTGAAAGTCCTGCTGCGGAATTGGCCCAGGGCAACGCTGGCGATCCTTTGCGGGGTGATGGCCGGTTCCTTGCGGAAACTCTGGCCCTTCAAGAAAGACCTCACCCCCGACGAGGTCGACCGGGTGCTGAAACGTCTTGCCAACACGTGGCCCGACCAGTGGGATACCCAGGCCTGGTTGACGGTCGCCGTGGCGATCGGGGGACTGTTGCTGGTCCTCGGGCTGGGAGCGATCGGGACCAGGACCAACGATGGCTGATGACGGTGTTCTAGAACACCGAGAACAGCAGCAACTGGGTGGCACGGACCAACCACTTGCGATCCGAGACGGTCATGGTCCCGGCGTCGAGGATCTGGCGCGCCTTGTTGCGGGTTCCGCTGATCAGCAACTTCTGCAGGTCCGTCAGCCCTTTCTGGCGCTCCTCCTCGAGCATCAGTGACGTGATGCGGAAGAGGGCCCGGGGTTCATCCAGCCCGCCATCGATGGAGTCGGTCCAGGTCGGGTCGGCGCGACCATCGGCCACCTCGGTGGCGACGGCCAGCACGAGGTTGGCAACGCGAGAGAGTTTCTTGAAATCGATCTTCCCGGGCTGATCCCTCGGCGTGTGGTAGTCGGGATGCTCTCCGGTGGAGAAGAACAGGAAGGGGACCTTGCGGTCACGAAACGGCCCGTAATCACTGCGGGTTCCAATCAGATCGACTCCCAGCCTGGCAACCTCCAGCCCCCCGGGCGTACCAACGCGATCCAGCACCGTCCGCAAGACCGGCGCGTGCTCGCTGCCCAGGCAGAACACCGTGGGCAACGGCAGGTTGCCCAGCGAACGGCCGATCATGTCGGCGGTGATGAACAACCGGACCTGCTTGAGCGGCCAGGGAGCGTGGGCCGCGAACCATCGGGATCCCCACAACAGTCGTTCCTCGAGATCAAACCCGACGAACACCACGCTGCGTTCGAGACGTTTCTTGCGCGAGGTCAACTGGCGTGCCACTTCAAGCATCATCGCCACACCGCTGGCATTGTCGTCGGCCCCGGGAAACACGATCTTGTTGCGGACCCCGAGGTGATCAAAATGGGCACTGATGATCACGAACTCGTTGGCCCGACGTCCCGGTAACCAGGCCCCGACATTCCGCCCGATCGTGCGCGAGTTTCCCTGGTCATCCGGGCGACCCGGGATTGGCTGGAAGAAGTCCTTGCCGAAGAGGGGCTGCAATTTCAGTCGTCGAAAATGATCGCGGATGTACTCGGCCGACCGCAAAGACGACTCGCCCGATCGACCCTGCCGACGGGGATCGGCAAGCCAATGGACATGCGGCCGAACTGCCTCGACGCTGATCGGCGTCGGTGTCCGCGGTTTTTCGGCCGTCAGGCCCGTCGACGCCATGCCGACGGCGGCTGAAAAGAGTGCCGCACAAGTCCTCAGCCGTCGAAAAAATGGCCGTCGTGGCATCAATATCGCTCCGGGAATCCGGCGGCAGCCTAGTCCGCTTCGGCGGGTGCAACAAGCCTGAAGTCGGGTTTGGACGATTGTGACGAAGTTTCCTGTTGTACCGGTCCTGCCGTGGTCGATACAGCAGAAGAACGCCGGTGTGGCGTGCAGAACTCGCAATGATGGGAGCCAGACCATGCGTCGAGGATCGATTCTGTCCGCATTCGTGGTAGCGGCCGTCGTGGCCCTGACCACCTCACTGGACTGTTCACCGGCCCGGGCCGCCGGTCCCGGCCAGCCGACCGACTGGAAGCGATTCTTCTACTACCCCTACATCTACTATCCCCACAACTTCCAGCGGTCCCAGGGCAGTTACAACCACCTGTACTACCGCTATCCCCAGGTGCGACGGATCCCCGTCTACAACCAGGGCTGGCACAACTTCTATCCGAGCAAGCGGCCGTATCACCGCGGCCACCACTTCATCCTCGACGTCTTTTGAGAATCCGTTCATCAATCGTGGTGGCTCTCATTCAAGCCACTGCGAAGCCGGAGTGCGCCGGGCCCGTCCAGATTTCTGGACGGGCCTTGTGCGTTTTCACGCGTCGGTGGAACTCAGCACGGTGGCAATCGCCGCATCGTCGAGCCCGTAGATCGTGAACACACACTGGTCAATCCGGCGCTCAATCTCCTCGACGGCAGCCTCTTCCCGCCGTCGTTCCCCCGATCGCGCTGGGTCGGACACCGCCAACAGAATTTCCACGTCATCGACGATCGACGCGTAGGACTGGCGGTGGAGCGAAAGTCCAAGGTCCGGCCAGAGAATCGGCAGGGACCGCAGTGAACCAATCTTGACCTGCGGAAACGTCGCCTGGCCGGATTCCCTGACTGCTGACGTATAGAGATGGCGGATCAGCCGGGAATTCAGCAGGCCGACCAGGTAGCGAGCATCGACTCCATTGGTCGGGTCGTAGAGAGCCAGCAGCGAGTTACGGAAATAATCGGCGCCGCGCCGGGGTCCGACAACCGGAAAACGCGCCGTCTGACGAATCAGGAACCGGGCCCGCTGGTACGTGGCACGTGGTCGAACCGTGAAATATTCTCCTTCACCGGCCTGGTAATCCAGCTGCAGACACTTCGTTGGAGGAGCACATCGATAGCGGTGGACCTGCTTGCCTTCAAGCACGGGAGCGGTTCCTGGTGAACTGACAGCCGGCTCGACGATCAACCGGTTGGCACAATTCCCCGTGTGAACTCCCGGGTCGGCCACCAGCGAACCGAGGCTCTCGGCCCGCTCACGAAGGGCCGTGATCCAGGCGGCTTCGGTTTCCGTTGACCAACCCGCGCGGCCGCGCTGATCGCGGCGGGCGATCAGCGTGATCACCGGCGCTACCGCCTCCGACCCAAACACCGCTTCCCCCCAATCGGTCACATCGTGCAAAGACATCTGCGAACCGACATCAGCGCGAAGATTTGCGTAACCGTCGAGATGACTGACCTGGGTGGGCAAGACCATCGCAAGCGTGTGTCGGCACCGGTCCAGGCCGCGCCGGAGAAACATCCCGTGCAGCGTATCCCATCCACCACCGCCCCATCGCCTGAGATATTCCTGTTTTCGCACGGGATCGATTGAAATCGCCTGTCGGCCTGAAAACGAACCGAAGGGCGGGTTGCCCAGGACCACGTCAAAACGATCGGACTCTTCCTGGAACTCGTCAAGCAATCCGTCACCGGGAGCCAGATGAGAGAAAATCGCAGCCGGCGGCAGCGAGTCGAGTCCAGCAGCCAACCAGACCCCGACCCGGGCCAGGTGCACGACCAGCGGATCGATGTCGACCCCGAACAGACACTCGTTGATTACCGCCTGTCGGAGCAGGGGATCGGGACCATCCTCTCCCTCGAGTCGATCCCAGATCCAACGTGCGGCGGCGACCAGAAATCGTCCATCACCACAGGCCGGATCCAGGATCTTCAGCCGCAGCAATCCCTCCGGATCATCCGCCCAGGGTTGCAGTGCCCCGGCCACCAGCGTGTCGACAAGTTCCGGAGGTGTGAAGTAGGCTCCCAGGGTCCGTCGCCGCTTGGCCCGACGGCACAGGACCAGCCTCTCGACATCATCACAGCAGGAGAGCTCGATCTCCTGCGGCGATCCGCTCGCCCGGCCCAACTCCCATCCCAGCAGAGCCTGGGACAGGTCACCGAGATCCCAGCCGGCAAGGGCGTTAACGCAACTCTCGACCAGTTCCCCGGGCAACGCGGTCGCTCCCTCGAGTTCCGGAGACCGCAGGTCCGGACAGCGGGCGGCCGAAAGGATGGTGATCAACACCCGGCGAACTTCACCCGGGACGGCCGCGACGGCGACTCCCGAATCAACCAACGGGTCGGCCAGCCGCGCCACGGCCCGGGCCAGCCCGTCGTCAGCAGAATTCGCAGCAGACATCCGTCGGGGGTGGTCACTGGCGAGACTCATCGCGCATCCTGCATCGTCTGGGCCGGCGGCAGTGTATCACGGAATCCGGCGAAGTTCTCTTTCTGCCAGGCCGGGCATCGGCTATGGATGACTCGACAACGAACGCTCCCGGTCGCTGGAACCGGGAAACCAGCCCCGGTGCCAGGAAGCGGAAGACGTCTGATGGAGAAAACCGAGGCAGTGGTGATCCGGGTCGCGGACTTCAGCGAAACCAGTCGCGTGGTGACGTTGTTTTCCCGCGATTTCGGCAAGATCGCCGGCCTGGCAAAAGGAGGCAGACGGCTGAAGGGTCCGTTCGAGGCTGCTCTTGACCTGCTTGCGACGTGTCAGATAGTCTTCCTCCGCAAATCCTCGGCCAGTCTCGATCTCCTCACCGAAGCCAAGCTGATTTCCCGGTTCCGGCCGTACGGCCGCAGCCTTCATAGCCTCTACGGCGGCTACTACGTTGCCGAATTGCTCTCAGGTCTTACCGAAGACTACGATCCTCACCCGGTGCTGTATGACCAGGCCATTCTCGCACTCCAACGACTTGCCGGTGACGCCGACTTTCGCTCGGTGCTGCTGCGATTCGAGATGGCCTTGCTACGCGAGATCGGACAGCTGCCGGCCCTCGATTTCTGTATCACCTGCAACACGCCCGTTGGCGACGATCGTCGCTTTGCTTTTTGGGTCTCCGCAGGAGGCCTGATCTGTTCCCATTGCCAGAGACCGGAGTACGGTTCCCCCACGATCACCGCCGACGCCGCAACACTGTTGTCGCGGTTTTCTGACCCGAACAGCCCGATTCCGGATATCCCGCCCGACCGGCTCCCGGAACTGCGGCGAGTGGTCACACCGGCCATCTGTCACGTGTTGGAGCATCGACCCAAGATGCTGCGTTTCCTTCCCTTTTGAGCCCATCACCTGGCCGGTTTCCCCGCCCCGGCCCCCAAAGACTTTCCTTCGTCAGGGATGACCATGGAATCCAAGGTCGAACGCACCGCGATACTGCTCGCCGCCTGTTTGCTGGGATGTACTCCGGGCTGCCGCTCGCTGGAGGTCGGTGGCCTCGATCTCGTCACCGCCCCCGTCAACCGTTCACTGGCAGTGATGAAATCGGCGGTGTCCACCGACACCAGCCAGCACCCCGAGGCCGAATCGGGACCAACCGCCGTCGAGTTGGCCCGTTTCGAACAGGCCACCCGTCTTACCGAGGAAGGGAAACACGGCGAGGCCGAGACGTTGCTCGTCGATTTGAAGAACAAGGGCTACGCTCGTTTCTTTGACTTCTCCAGTCGCCGCCGCAAGTCCTTCGTCAAGAAGATCGACAAGGATCCTCGTCTGGGCGACACCCTGAACCCGCACCTGCTGGACCCCGGCGCCGCGCTCAGGGAAGACGCTCTTTTCCTGCTCGCCGAAAACCAGTTTCAGCTGAAGAAATTCGCACCGGCCCAGGACAACTTCACCGCGTTGATGACCGAGTTCCCCTCGACGCGGCACATCGACCGTGCGACCCAACGCCTCTTCGAAATTGGTCGCTACTGGCTTGATTCTCAACATTTCTCGGCGGCCAGCACGATCCGACCCGCCGGCGCCATTGTTCCCGCGGCCGGCTCCGATCCTTCCACCACGCAGGGCTGGCTAATGACCATGCCGATCCTGCCCAACGTCACCGATCCAACCCGGCCGCTCTTCGACACGAAAGGGCGAGCCCTGCAGGCGTTGAAGTCGATCTGGTTGAACGATCCCACCGGACACCTGGCCGATGATGCGTTGATGCTCAGTGCCGCGATCCACCTCGAGCAAAAGAACCGCCGCGAGGCCGACCGCATCCTGACCAACCTCCGCAAGCTTTACCCGGACAGCCCCTACCTGGAACCGGCCTTTCTGCTGGGATCGCATGTCCGGTTGCTCTCCTACCAGGGCTCGGAATATGACCAGACCCCGCTGGAAGAATCGGCGCAGCTGAAACGTAGCACGCTGGGGTTGTATCCGGGCATCAAGGAAAAGTCCCGCCTGGAGACGGAGCTCAAGGACATCGAAAATGCCCGGGCGGATCGAGAATGGCAGCGGGTCGAGTTCTACCGTAAGAAGAACCTGCCCAATGCCATGGCCATCCATCTCACCCAGATCCTCGCCCGTTTTCCCGGTACCGGGCATGCGAAACGCGCCCAGGCGATGCTGCGACAACTCGGTCCCGGCTACGCCAATGGCAAGTGGTTGGCCCAGGAAGTGCAATCGGTGGGCAACCCCCTGGCCAAGCCGGTTTCGACCAAGACTCCTTCCGGCTCTCTCAACGAGCCGGTAGACGCAAAAGCCCCCTTCCCGCCGAAGAGCTGACCCGAAGCCAGCGACTACAACGTCCCTCGTCACGCCCCGCCACCTGGACGCACCAATCACATGTCCGCCCGAGACGAGAGAAGGCGAACGTCTTCCGTCAGATCGCTTGCCGTGCTCGCGACACTGGCAATCTCGGGTTGCGGGTACATGGTCGGGCCGGCCCACCGCCAGCAGATCCGGACAATCTCGGTGCCGGTGTTCTCGTGCGATGACGACCGCCGGGGGCTGGGACTGCAGTTGACCCGGGCAGTCCACAAGGAAATCCAGCGGCGGTTGCCCTACCGGATCGTGACCGGGCCCGGCGCCGACTCGAGACTCACCGGGCGGGTCCTGGCGGCGTACAAGGATGTCCTCGGTGAAACCAGAAACGACGACCCTCGTGCGCTGCAGTTGCAGCTTGCTGTCGAAGTGACCTGGACCGATCTCCGGACGCAGCAAGTGCTTGCCCGCCGGAAGGTCTCTGACGACAGTCCCTCGGTCACGTTGTTGACACACACCGAACTCGTCCCCGAAACCGGGCAGTCGATGGCCACCGCCTCGCAACAGGTCATGGATCGGATGGCTCGACAGATTGTCGACCTGCTCGAGGCGCCCTGGTAGACACTCCACGGACGACCGGTGACCACACCTCCCAATATCCTCTGGTACTGCACCGACCAGCAGCGATTCGACACGATCGCGGCACTCGGGAACCCCCACGTCAGAACCCCGACGATCGATGCGCTCGTCGCCGAAGGCACGGCGTTGACTCACTGCTATTGCCAGAGCCCCATTTGCACTCCCAGCCGGGCGAGCTTCCTGACGGGGCTGTATCCGGGCCGGGCGCGGAACTGCCGTAACGGAAACCAGGACTACCCGAACCACCCCAAGCTCGTCTCGAAGCGACTGGCCGAAGCGGGTTACGACTGCGGGCTGATCGGAAAATTCCACCTGCAAAGTGCTGGCCGTCGCACCGAACCTCGGCTCGACGACGGTTACCGCTACTGGAAATTTAGCCACGCACCACGCGATGACTGGCCCGACGGTCACGATTATGCCGAGTGGGTTCGTTCCCTCGGGGGCGATCTCGACGAACTCCGCAACCGTGACGAACGTGTCCCGCCGGATCTGCACCAGACGGCCTGGGCGACCGAACGAGCAATGGAATTCGTCAGCCAGGAACGCTCGTCACCCTGGATGCTCAGCGTCAATATCTACGACCCGCATCCGCCCTTCATTCCACCCCGGATCTATGCCGAGCAGTTCGGGGCCGACGCGATGCCGGGACCGCACTTCCAGGAAAGTGACCTCGCAACCCAGGCCTCGCTGGCCGGTATCGACTTCCAGACGCTGGCCGCCCATCCCGACACCTTCAACGGGCGAAAGATCCAGGCCCTGTACTACGCGATGATCGCCCAGGTCGATGAACAACTGGCCCGACTGCTGAATTGCCTGGACGCGACCCAACAGCGGGACAACACGCTGGTCATCTTCACCAGCGACCACGGCGAATCGCTGGGTGACCATGGACTGCTGTTCAAGGGCTGCCGCTTCTACGAGGGCCTGGTCCGCGTTCCGCTGATTTTTCGTTGGCCTGGACATGTCCAGGCCGGACAGGTCAGCGACGCGCTGGTCGAACTGCTCGACAAGTCCTCGACAATCGTCGATGTCGCCGGTGCCCCGGGTCTCGACGAGTTGCAGGGACAAAGCCTCTGGCCAATGCTGTCCGGTCAAGCTCCTCTCGATCACCACCGCGATTTCGTCCGCAGCGAGTACTACGACGCGCTCGACGCGGCCTTTATCGGCACCGGTTCTCCCGACACGCCGGTCGACGACACCGCAACCGACGACGACCCCGTTGCGGGGACCTTTGGCACCATGTACCGGGACCATCGCCACAAGCTCTCGGTCTACCACGGACACGCGGTCGGCGAATTGTACGACCTGGTCGAGGATCCGTGGGAATTCCACAACCTCTGGGACGACCCCGGCAGCAGCGCGATCAAGTCCGAACTGCTCAAGTCCAGCTTCGACGCCACGGTCCTGACCGGCGTCGATGTCGGCACCCGTCGAATCGCACCGATGTGAACCGGAAGAATCGCCGGTTGGCGATTCACGGCCCGTCGTCGAAAAGCACGTCAACGAACCAGTTCGCGTCGAATGGCTCGAGGTCATCGACGCCCTCGCCGACGCCCACGTACTTGACCGGCAGGTTCATCTGCTGGCGGATCGGAACGACGATGCCCCCGCGGGCGGTCCCATCGAGCTTGGCCAGCACGATCCCGGTGCACTCGACAACCTCGGAGAAGTTCTTCGCCTGGCTGATGCCGTTTTGCCCGGTTGTCGCATCGAGAACCAGCAGGCTCTCGTGGGGCGCTCCTGGCACCTTCTCGCCGATTACCCGATGAATCTTCTGCAGTTCTCGCATCAGGTTGTGATCGGTCTGCAAACGCCCCGCGGTGTCGATGATCACGCAATCCACCCCTGCCTCCAGTGCGCGATCACACCCGGCATAAGCCACGCTGGCCGGATCGGTGCCGGAGGGTCGGGTCACGATCTCGCAGCCGAGCCGCTGGCTCCACATCGTCAATTGCTCGACCGCCGCCGCCCGGAACGTGTCGCCGGCAACCAGGACCAGGCTCCGTCCCGAGGAAATCAGCAGTCGGGCAAGCTTGGCGATCGAGGTGGTCTTGCCCACGCCGTTGACTCCGGCGACGAGTATCACGGTGAGGCCCGCCGGTGAGAGGTTCAGGGGTGAGAGTGGATCGTTGACATCCGAGTGCTCCTGCTCATCGTTCCTGGCGGCAAGCTGCTCCTTGAGAGTGTCCTTGACGGTCTCGAGGACCGTGTCGACATCGACCGTGCGGCCGCCGTATTCCTCGCGGAGCTTCCCGACGATCGCCGAAGTGGCCACGACCCCCATGTCGGTCTTCAGCAGCCGGCCTTCGAGCTGACGGAGTTGATCCTCGTCAAGGATCTGGCCTTCCTGGAAGAGGTCACGGACATCGGTCCGCAACACGTCCTTGGTCTTCTGGAGTCCCTGCTTGAGGCGATCGAAGAGTCCCATCGTTTCGTCGCGCTCCCCTGGATGGTCTGGTGGTTTCCGGCCGGGATCAACCGGCCAACTCGGCAAATCGTCCGCGGGCATCGTCCCAGGCGGCTGCCGCCGTCGGGTTGTAGGTTTCGGGTTGCGTCGAGTTCGCCACGACCTCGCGGATGTCGGCCAACGACGCCAGTTCACCGGCTGAACGGGCCTGCACCAGCACGTTGCCCAGCGCGGTGGCCTCGACCGGCCCCGCGACCACCGCCCGACCACAGGCGTCGGCGGTCAGTTGATTCAGCAGCCGGTTCTGGCAGCCACCACCGACAACGTGAATCACCTGGCTGGGTACGCCCGAGAGGGACTCGATGCCATCAAGGACCATGCGATACTTCAGTGCCAGGCTCTCCAGAGCACAACGCACCAGTGCCCCGTCGCTGTCGGGCTCGGGCTGTCCACTCTCGCGACACGCCTCGCGAATCGCCGTCGGCATGCAGGCGGGACTCAGGAACCGTGGATCGTCGGGATCGATCAGCGAGACGAACGCCGGCGCCGCTTCAGCCTGCCGGGTCAGCACGTCGTAGTCGCCGTCGCGCCCGTCACGCACGAAGGCCCGGCGGCATTCCTGCACGAGCCACAGTCCCATGATGTTCTTCAACAATCGAAACGTCCCGTCGATTCCACCCTCGTTGGTCGCGTTCAGTGCCAATGTCTCGGGACCGGTCACCGCATTGGACACCTCGGCTCCCATCAGTGACCACGTCCCGGAGCTGATGTACGTCCAGTCCGAATGGCCGGTCCGACTCGTCGGAACCGCCGCCACCGCTGAACCGGTGTCATGAGTCGCGGGGGCGACCACGTCGATCCGTTCGAGTCCCGCCGCCCGGGCCACGTCGTCCCTGAGCCGCCCGAGCGTGGTGCCCGGAGCCACGACCTCGGGAAAAATCTCCGCCGGCAGCTCGAGCCGGCCAAGCAGATCCGTCGCCCAACCGTTGCGGGCGGGATCAAAGCACTGGGTCGTCGTGGCGTTGGTGAACTCGATCACGCGACTGCCGCACAACAGCCAGTGGAAGTAGTCGGGAATCAGCAACAGCCGAGCCGCCTGGCCGAGCAGTTGGGGGTCACTCTGCCGCATGGCCAACAACTGGTAGAGCGTGTTCAGTTCCATGAACTGCAGACCGGTCGCCGCAAAGATCTCCTCGCGGGGAACACGGTCGAACGCCAGATCGAACATGCCGGCGGTGCGGCTGTCACGATAATGCCAGGGCAAGCCGAGCAGTTCGTCACGGGCCGACAGCAACACGTAATCAACGCCCCACGTGTCAACCCCCACGCTGCAGATCGACTCGCCGTGAACCGATGCCGCCCGGGCCAGGCCCTCCCGGATACCGTTCCACAGGCCCAGCACATTCCATCGCAGCGTGTCGCCAACGGGAACTGGCCCGTTGGTGAAGCGATGCTGTTCCTCGAGTCGTACCGTCCGCCCGTCGAAGAGACCGGCCACCACGCGACCGCTTTCCGCCCCAAGATCGACACCAAGAAAACATCGCTCGGCCATGGTTTCCATGATAGTTGCTGACCACCACGAAAAACACGTGGCCGGATCACGACGACGAGCGAACCACAACCGTCGTGCCCGCGGATCCAATCTGCTCGGCAAATCGCCTCGGAATCCGATACACCAGTCGCATCCGCTGCTCGTCGTACTCGCTGTCAGTCAACGTGCCGTGTTCGTTGAGGAATGCCAGCAGCCGACCGTTGCCGATGTCGGTCTCGATTTCTGCCTCGACCTCCCCCTCACCCAACAACTCGCTGACCGCCACCGAAAGCCGGTCGATCCCAGAACCGGTGGCAGCACTGACAGTCACACAATGCTCGGTCCGGGCGCGGAGGATGTCGATGTCGGTACGATCCTCGACCGTGTCGACCTTGTTGAGCACCAGGATCTGTTCGAGTTCGTCGGCACCAATGTCTCCGAGAACCTTGTTGACCGTGGCAATCTGCTCCTCGACACGCGGATGCCCGGCATCGGCGACGTGCAACAACAAGTCGGCGTTGCGGGTTTCTTCCAGGGTCGAGCGGAAGGAGGCCACCAGGTGATGTGGCAGGTCGCGAACAAAACCAACCGTGTCGCTGAGCAGTACCTCGCCCCAGCCGGAGATCTCCCAGCGACGAGTCCTCGTGTCGAGTGTCGCGAAGAGCTTGTCGGCCACCAGCACATCCGCACCACACAGCGCCCGCATCAACGTGCTCTTGCCGGCATTGGTGTAGCCGACCAGCGACACCGTCATGTGGTTGGCCCGACGAGCCACCTCGCGGCGGCGGCGGCCCTCGACGGTCTTCAACCGCCGACGCAACTCGGCAACCCGCTTGTCGATCAAGCGACGGTCGGTCTCGATCTGCCGTTCACCCGGGCCGCGACCGGTGCCGATTCCCCCCTCGATCCGCTCCAGGTGAGTCCACAGTTTCTTCAACCGCGGGCGGAAGTAGAGCAACTGGGCTAACTCGACCTGCAACTTCGCCTCGTAGGTCTGCGCCCTCGTGGCAAAGATGTCCAGAATCACCTCGCTGCGATCAACGATGATCGTCTGCAACGCCTCCTCGAGATTGCGACTCTGTGCAGGCGTCAGGTTGTTGTCGAAGACAACCAGCTGCGCCTCGTGCACTTCGACGAGGTGTTGAATTTCTTCCAGCTTCCCGCTGCCAACACAGGTGGCCGGGTGAGGCCGCGGCCGAACCTGGACTACCTCGTCGACAATCCGCACCCCCGCGGTCGCCGCCAGACCGCGGATCTCCTCCAATGCCCTCTCGCGTTCGCCCCGCTGGGCATGAGCAAGCACGCGGACCAGGATGCCCCGCTTCTTCTCGACCTTGAGTTCTTCACGCTTCGGTTCAGCCAACTGTGACCTGCCAGCACGGTGTCGATCAATCTCACCGACAGTTTATGCTGTTGCGATCACGCCATCCAACCCATCACAGCGGCCTTCTGCAAATCCCGCCGCGGAATTAAACGAACAAACCGAAAGGACGCTTCTCACACGTCCTTTCGGCCCGTCCAGGTGTGATGAGGTGAGGTGGGGTATCAGGTGGGAAAAAGGCCCCTCTCCAAGGGCCGGTGGGAGCCGGTCTCTCACAACCGGCGTCTCTCTCACTCGACGTAACCTGTAAGCACCCCGCGTGCCATGGCTGGCAAGTTTCCCTTGAATTCCCATCACACGTATCGCGTAAGTCACATTCACAAAGTGACTTATGCACCATTTACCGGTTTCGATGGACCGGAAAAGTTGCCGGGGTGCGCAGCCGATTCGTTGCAGTTGTTACAAGTGCCGATCACTCAAAATTGTAGAAAACACCCCGAAAGAACGGCTTTCTTGACTGCGGTTCCGGTTGGGATCGCTCCCGGTGCCAAAACGCGTGCTAGAGTTTTCTGCAGACACTGAGAGCAACACCACAGCCGACCACGAATTCTTCTCGCACCAGGTAACGGTGACGAGGGAAGCTGGTTGGGGAGCGAGAACCGATGGACTTCCTGAAGAAATTCATATCGGCCAGGACCCGTGAACCGAGTCCGGAACGTCCGGCGAGCAGTTTCGCCGATCTTTCCGATGACCAGCTCGAAACACACCTGAAAATCACAAGGTACGGGAGTTTCGTGCTCACCGACGCTGTTCGTCCGTCCTACGACCTGCAGGTCGTCCCCCGAACCGGTTTTCGGCACGACACCTACAATGACACGGAAACCGCGATTGCGATTCCCGTGCTGATGGTTTCGGTTTCACGCGACGAGGTACTTGACCTGTTCGTCGATCTGCTTGATCCGCTTGGTGGCGAGGTCGACGTGGTTCTGGAGACGAGTCATCACAGCCAGGGCAACGGTCACGACGACTACTACCGCGAGAGCATCGAGTTGCCGATCCTCAAGAGCGTGCTGTACGACTTCGAGGAGATGCTGGTCAATGATGGCTGCACGGGAATCGCCGTGCTGAATCCGAAGCTGCCAATGGAAGTGCAGTTCGATGAGCACAAGATCTTCACGCTGTACGGGCAGGAGTTGCATGAGTTCGAGCAGGTACTCGAGACGCACAGCGTTCCCTGCTGCGAGGACATCAAGTTCATCACCGAGGCCGAGCACGTCCACAGTTCGACCGACACGTTCGCCGAGCTGTTCGAACAATTGCGGTTTCGGCTGGGGATCGACAACTAGACGCCGCCGTTTCAACGCGCCGTCGCCGCGATCATCCGTCTTCGCTTCGCGACTCGATTGTCGCCAGGGCCTCACGGACGAGTAGCAGGGCGTCCCGACACTCGAAGATGTTCTGCCGAAACACCTCGGGTCGCACGACACCTTCAAGCCGGACGAGTTCGTTGTCCGAATCGTCCAGCAGCACCAGGTCGGCGGCGTTGTAGAAGTTCTGCCCCTCCCGGGCCGCCAGCGCGATCTCCTTGATCCCCTCCAGGGGGACCTCGCCCAGCAGTTTTTCTCCGAGTGCCGACTGGATCTTGATCCGCCTGTTGGTCAGGGCGAATCGCTGCCCCAACAGTTTCAACCGCACGTAGGTCAACGCGGCCAGCGGGGCCAGCATCAGCGCCGGGGCGTAAGTCAGTCGAACACCGAGTAGCCGCCAGTCGGGAGCCGATTCCAGGAACCGGCCAATTCCCCGCCCGATGACCGTCGAGGCGACCGACGGCCAGCGCGTCAGCACGGCACGCTCGGTCTGCGTTTCCGCACCGGGAATCGCCTGGGGAAGAACTGCGGTGCTCATCGCTGATTTTTCCGGAACCCCACGGGAGACTGCGCACGATAGCAGACGAAAACCGGCAGTACCAGCTACCCCTCATCCTCCTCGTCAATCGGTTCACCTATTCGTTCCAGTGCCCGGTCCAGGCAACCGACGAAGCGGTCGGAATCGGAGAGTGTCTCGGCGAGTCGCGGATGAGCGAACAGGCGAACCCGTTTGACGTAATCATCGAACTGGGTGCGGGCCAGTGCATCAACGACCGGTGACACCTGCTGCAGCGGACGATAGAGATTGTCCTTGGGGAAGAAGATCTCGACGTCGAATTCGACCTCGCGGTGAGGTGGTGGGGCATCAATCAGCAGGTCCGTCGATGCCACTGTCTCGGAAAACTCAACTTCCACTTCCGCGGCCAGCACTTCTCCGAGCTGGACCAGCCAACCGTAGGACCGGCGTGCCAGTTGCCGGTAGAGTCGCGGCGACTGGTAAAAACTGAACTCGCCGACCCGCTTGTACAGTTTCCGGGTCACGCCGAAGACTCCCTCGAGCAGTCCGCTGCACGGTCCCCCGGCCGCCAGCCGACACAATTCGTCGATCGTCTCGGCCTCGCTCTTGCAGAAAAACGACTCGAGTTCGATCTGCTCGTGCAGGTGGAAGAACGCCCGCGCGAACATGCTGGTGGCCGAGCGAACCGCGTGGTGCCAGTAGACCTCGCTGAACATCACGTAACGTGCAAACACCATCAACTCGGCCGCCGTCCTTCCCTTGGACGAAATCGCCAGTCCGTCTCCAGAGGCGTTTGTCACCAGCGACGACACGAGCCGGTTCTTGTCGAAATGCCGACCATAGGGCACCCCGCAGTGCAGGCTGTCACGGCCCAGGTAGTCCATCTTGTCGATGTCGATCGGTCCCGACAGAATCGAACGCAGCAGGCGGCGGTCCGGGGAATCGGTGCGGGCCACCAGAACGTCTAACACTTCCTCGGCTGCCACACCCCATTGCGTTTCCAGCACCCCGGCGAGCGTGCCGCTGTCGGCCAGGAACTGGGCCGCAAAAACCTCGTGGGGCGGCAGGCCGGGCAGCTTCATGTCCTCGATCGGATGGCAATACGGCCAGTGACCCAGGTCGTGCAACAACGCGGACACCAGCAACACCTCGACACTGTGCCGATCCACGATCTCGCAGAATCGCGGATCGCGTCCCAGCTGCCAGACGTACTTCAGTGCGTTGTGGTACACGCCCAGGGCGTGTTCAAACCGCGTGTGCGTCGCACCGGGATAGACTCTCGAAACAAGCCCCAGTTGCGTGATCTGCCTGAGCCGCTGAAACTCGGGCGTGTCCACCAGCGCCCGGACCCGGGGCGTGAACGGCACGTCCTGCTCGACCGGAATCCGCACGATTCCCCGGCCGCCTTCCAGGTTGGTCAACTCGGGAATGTCACCGTAGGGATGCTGCATCCACGAAATTATACCGGGAAATCACGCCCGGCTCCCGGTCGAGTCAACAACGTCGGCACCGACGACGTAGAAAACCTGGTGGGTTTGACCCGTCCCGAAGTTCCCGGCGACTCCTGGCCGACAAACAGCCATAGCCGAGCCAGGCTGAAGGACTTACTATCCCGCTGTTTCCTCTCCGTCTTCCCAATCATCCCCATGCCCGCGACGTCGATCCGGCGTTATTCGCCGCTGCCGCTGTTGATCGTCGGTGGTGGGATCTGCCTGCAGGCGATGTTCCTGCAATCGGTCCTCGGCGACCCGACCCTGGCCACACAGTGGTTCAGCCCCGAGACGTGGCAGGCCATCGTCGAGGTACTGGGCGGCCAGGTCGATGTCGAGACCGGTGAGGTTCGGCACCATGCCAGTTACCCGGGCTTACTGCTGTTGCTGGCCTCGGTCACCGCAGTTCTCCTGCCGCTGGGAGCGGTGGCAATTCGCCGGGCCATACCCTGGTACCGCTGGAGACTCTTGCAACGGCACCCCCTTGAATCCGGTCTGAAGTTCGCTGCCATTGTGTGGGCCCGCTCGGGATGGGCCTGGTGGTGGTTGCCCGGCGGGTGGGAACTGGTCCGGGTGCTCTCGGTCTTGACCGAATGGGCGGTGATCGAAGAACTGATGATTCGTACCGTCTCGCTGGTCGAGGCCCTGGCCCTGGCCGGTTGGCTGGCCGCACTGTTGGCCAACGCCTGGCCCCTCGATTCGACCATTCTCCCGGACAGCGGTTCGTCCCCGGCCCGACGCACGTGGCTGTTGGCCCTGGCGGCCGTGGTGGCCTACACGCTGATTGCCACGGCCATCAACTGGGCCCGTTACCACAACCTGCTGGTGCCGCATGGCGATTCGGCGATGTACGAGGAACACCTGTGGAACACCTGGCACGGCAAGGGATTTCGCAGCTACCTCGACGACGGCCGGTTGTTTCTCGGCGAGCACCCCCAGGTCGTGCACCTGCTGCTGAGCCCCCTGTACTGGCTCTGGTCGTCACACCTGTTACTGGAACTGTGCGAGTCGGCGGCATTGGCGGTCGGGGCCCTGGCCGTTTTGCGGATGACGAGACGCGAAACCGGGTCCGACCACCTGGCGCTGGCACTGGCGATCGCCTACCTGCTGGCCTTTCCCGTGCACTTTCTCGACATCGCCATCGACGGCAAGACTTTCCGGCCGATCAGCCTGGGCGTGCCGCTGCTTCTCTGGGCGATCGAGCGCTGGGAGTCGGGAAACCGTCGCTCGGCACTGGTCCTGCTGCTGCTGACCCTGACTGCCAAGGAGGATTACTGCCTGGTCGTTGCGCCGCTGGGTGCCTGGTGGGCGTGGACGGCCCGGTCATCCCAGCAGCCGGGCAACCGCAACTGGGGGATCCTGATCGCGGCAGCAACGACGACCTGGCTGCTGCTGGTCCTGTTGCTGGTGATTCCCGCCTTCCGCGGCGACGAGCCGCATTACGCTCGGTACTTCGGCGAACTTGGCGGAACACCGGGCGAGATTCTGCAGGCGGCGGTCACCCGGCCGGGTCTGCTGTTGTCGAAGTGGTTCAGCCCGCGGGCTGTCTTCTACGCCCTGGCGCTGTTGCTGCCGGTCGGCTTTCTGCCGCTGATGGCCCGCGGCCGCCTGGCCGTCGGGTTGCCGATCTTCGCGATGCTCTGCCTGCTGGAGTTCTCCACCGGCCAGGCCTCGGGCCAGGCCGTCGTGCCGTTCCATCATTTCCATGCCCCACTGGTGCCGGTGCTCTACTGGGCCGCAGCCAGCGGGCTGGGCGAACTGGCCCGCCATCATTCGCAGACGCAAACACCGGGAAGGGCGGCGACGCGGGGAGGATACCTGGCCCTGGCGGCAGCGGCCTGTTCGGGCCTGTTTTTCAGTGCCGGCCCCCTGGGAATCGCCTTCTGGGATCCTCACTCCGAACATCACGGGACCACGCTGATGAGCACCGGTCGCCGCGCGGCGATGTTCGAACAGGTCGAGCAACTCATCCCCACCTCCGCCCGCGTCTTCTCCACCGATTTTATCCATCCGCGGTTTACCCACCACGCCCGTTCGTATGATTACAGCGACTACCAGCGGACATCCGACCGGGAATTGACCCGGCCTGCCCCCGGCCAGGACTACTACATCGTGATCGACACCCGGCATCCCTACAGCAAGCTGAAGACGGTCGACGAGGTCCACGAGTTGAAGGCCTTTCCCGGGGAATGGGACACCCACCGATTGATCACCGACGACGACGGCACGCTCTACTACATCGTGCTCAAGCGGAAACCCACACCATGACCGGTTCCGACGATCTCGGCCGTATCCGCTGCCGACCGGCGGGTAGCATCGCCGCCGGCAGTTGGCAGACCTGCCGGTTGGTCTACACGGCCGGTTTTTCCGGCATCGACGATACCGGTTCGCTGAAGATCGTCATGCGGTACGCCACCGACAGCGGCACACCGCAATTCACCGATCCGGCCGCGGCAAACTACACCACCGCGGTCGCTTCCAACGGTGCCCACCTGGCTCTCCGCTGGGATCCCAAGGACAACGTCCGCCCCTGGGGCAAGACACTGCACGTGAAAGTCCTGCAGGGATTTCTTCGCCAGGGGGACACGATCACGATCACGCTCGGGGATCAGTCCGGCGGCAGCCGTGGCTGGCGAATGCAGACTTTTGCCGAGAAGACCCTGGAACTGCGGGTCCTGGTCGATCGCTACGCCACCTATGTCTACGAGCCGCTGCCCCGGCAGCCTGTCCTGCAGATCGTTGCCGCCGACCCGGTCCGCCTGGTGGCAGTCGCCCCGACACTGGTCAGACCGGGTCGCCGCTTTACGGTTCGCTGGCGACTCGAGGACGCCTGGGGCAACCCGGTCGGTCGGTCACGGCGATTCGACCATCCCGGCTTCGAGACGGCCGGTCGCCACACCGTCGATATCGTCGACGACCACACCGGCCTGGCCGCAGAATCCAACCCGGTGATCGCCCGCGATGACGATCGGTATGGCCGCTTCTGGGCCGACCTGCACGGACAAAGTGAGGAGACCATCGGAACGGGCACGATCGAGGAGTACTTTCGGTTTGCCCGCGATCGCGCCTTCCTGGACATCGCCTCGCACCAGGGAAACGACTTCCAGATCACCGACGACTTCTGGCAGCATCTGCAGGAAACCACGCGGGCGATGAACCGGCCGGGACGTTTCGTGACCTTCCCGGGCTGGGAGTGGAGCGGCAATACGGGCCTGGGAGGCGACCGCAACGTGGTGTTCCGGGACGAGGGCGGAAAGATCTTTCGCAGCAGCCGGGCACTGGTCGATCCGAACGAATCCGTCACGGCGGTTGCCGACACGGTCGAGGACCTGTTCGAGAAACTGGAGAATTCGGATCCCGAAGCGATGCTGATCGCTCACGTCGGTGGCCGCTACGCCGATCTCGATCGCCACCGCGAGGAACTCGAGCGGGCCGTCGAGGTCCATTCGGCGTGGGGGACTTTTGAATGGATGCTCGAAGACGCCTTCCGGCGGGGATACCGGGTGGCCATCGTCGCCAATTCCGACGGACACAAGGGACGTCCCGGGGCCAGTTCCCCGGGAGCCAGCACATTCGGCAGCTACGGTGGCCTGACCTGTGTACTCGCCGAGCGGCTCGACCGTGAGAGTGTCTGGGAGGCCTACCGGCAGCGACGGGTCTTTGCAACGACGGGCGCCCGGATCCTGCTGGAGGTGACAACCGATTCTGGCCTGGCGATGGGGTCGGTCGTCACTGCCGGGACCACGATCCCGCAGTTCCAGGTCGGTGTCCACGGCACGGCACCGATCGAACGGGTCGAATTTCGCAACGGCACCGACGTGATCGCCGTGCTGCGACCCTGGAAAACCGCCGACCTGGGCAACCGGGTCAAGTTACTCTGGCAGGGAGCGACCGTCCGCGGACGGGGACGTCAGGTAACCTGGAACGGCGGTGTCACGCTTCGGGACAATCGCATCAGCGACTTCCAGCCAATCAACTTCCACAACTTCGAGAAGCCCTGCCAACGCATCGGACCCCGTGAACTCGCCTGGGAGTCCATCACGACCGGAGGCGTGGCCGGCGTGATCACCTCGCTCCAGCACCCCTCGCGGGGCACGATGGCGATCGAGACCCCGCTGGGTCGCTTCGCCGTTGACCTGCAGCGGCTGGGTCCACGCGGACGACGCTGGAAACTCGGAGGGCTGGGCCGTCAACTCAGTGTCTATCGGTTGCCGGCCGCCGACGGCCCGAGAGACTTTTCCTTCCTGTTCCGACCCCGCCCCGAACAACTCCACGCGGGTGACAACCCCCTGTCGATCCACGTTGTCCAGGAGGATGGACACATGGCGTGGTCGAGTCCCATCTACGTCGTCAAGTAATTGGGAGTTCCCCGGCACGTGATCGACCAACCGACAAGCCCTGGTAGCCCCCCGACCGGTGACGACAAGAGCACCGCCGTTTCGTGGCGGAGCTGGCTGATTGTCGCCGCGGTGGCCACCGGCCTGTCGATCCTCTTCTGGGCCCCGCTGTACCAGGGCGGCGGGTTGATCGGGGGTGACATCTATACTTACTTCTTCCCCCAGAAGGCCTTCCTGGCCGACCAGCTTGCCGCAGGCGAGTTGCCGCTGTGGAACAACCGTGTGGGCCACGGCTACCCGCTGGTGGGCGAGAGCCAGACCGGGCTGTTCTACCCGTTCCACCTGCTCTACGCGGTCCTCGACGTCAACACCGCCTACAACGCGGTGCAGCTGCTCCACTACATCCTCGCATTCCTGTTCACCTGGCGGTACGTGCGGCAGCTGGGTCCCGGCGACACGGCGGGGGTACTGGCGGCGATCGTGTATGTCTACGGATGGTTCCCGCCGAGGATCTGCCTGGAGTGGGCTATCCTGGGCGGCACCTGGTTGCCACTGGCACTGTGGATGGCCGAGCAATTTCTGACCGATCGACGACGACGTGACCTGGCCATACTGGCCGTAACCCTGGCCCTGCAACTGCTGGCCGGTCACTTCCACCTGGCCTTCATCACGCAGCTTGTACTGGCCGCCTACGTCCCGGGACGCTTGTGGTTGGCACGGCAGGGTCTGCCCGAGACATCGGTGGCATCGCGATTTCGACTGCTGACAGCCACCGCGCTGACACTGGTCCTGGCATTCGGTCTGGCGGCCGTGCAACTGGTCCCGACCTGGGAGCTGAAACAGGCGAGCCAGCGAGACAACGTGAGCGGACGCAAGTACGATCCCGGCTATGGTCATCTTCCGTTCGCGTACTGGACACAGGTGGTGGCGCCCTGGAAATGGTACGACGCGGGTTTCGACCACGTCTCGCAGATCGACGCGGGTCCGGCCGACACGAACCAGATCGAAGCTCACCTGTATTTCGGATTGCCGACGATCGGACTGCTGCTCGTCGCCGGACTGGCCTGGTTGCGGCAGCGCCGGATCGATTCGCGGTTGATGCTGTGGTGTGGGCTGGGGGCGCTCGCGTTGGCCTACACGCCGGCCTGGCATTTGCCGATCACTCGCCACCTGCCGGGTTTCGGGTTCTTCACCGGTCCCGGTCGTTACAGCATCGTCACCACACTGTCAGTCGCCGTCCTGGCCGCCGCTGCCTGGCAGTGGCTGACGACGCGGTCGCTGCTGATTCGTCGAGGCGGCATCGCGCTGCTGGTCAGCGCCTCGTTCTTTCCGCTGCTGACCTGGGACCTGTGGGACGTCAGCCGGAAACAGACCTACGCGGTGTTCATGCAGCGGTCGTTGATCGATCGTGTTGATGCGAGTCCGGTAACGGCCCGCCTGCGCAGCATCAGCGAGCAACCGGTCCGGCTGTTCTGTGATTACCAGAACCTGCCCACGCTACTGGGTGTCGCCTCGACACCGGTCTATCTCGGACTGGGTCCGGCCGAGTATTTCGATGAATCCCTGGCGATGCCCGAACCTCTTCCGTTCGAGCGGACGGCCACGCCTGAACAGATCGACTGGTTGCAGCGTGCCGGTGTCACGCACATCCTGTCCCGCCACCCACTCGACACGGCGGCCTGGCCGGTGAAGTTGATCGAACGAACATTCGACCCGGCCTTCCTGCAGGTGGCCTACCACGGCGGCGACGTGCCGCTGGAATTCCATCTCTACGAACTGCTCGGTTCGCGCGGGCGACTGGCATGGCTCGCTCCCGCAAAGTCCACCGACACGGACCGGCAACCCGCAGTCCTTCCTCGAACAGCCCGGCTCACCAGCTACACGGCCAATCGAATCACGGCGCGTGTCGAGTCGGCTGCCGGGGGCCGGCTCGTGCTGACCGACCTCGTGTACCCGGGCTGGAAAGTCAGCATCGATGGCAAGCCGGCCGAGACAATTCGTGTCGACGGCATGTACCGCGGTGTCGATGTCACCGCGGGCGGCCACGATCTTGTCTGGACCTATGCCCCCAGTTCGATCCGGATCGGGGCGGTGATCAGCCTGGTTTCACTCGTCCTGTTCGTCACGCTGTCTCTTGTCCGTCGCGGACGGTTCGGACTAGTTTGTGACCAGTCCTGACGTCAAAGCTCCTTGCCAACCTGGACCCTCCCTTGCAGTCGATCCTGTTTCTCTCTGACAACTACTTCTGGGGCATGCTGGCCTGGCTGGCCGCCGGAGCCTGTTCGCTGGTGATCCTGATCCGTCGCCGACGACGAGTCTCGTCGCGAGCAAGGCGCTGGGTCCACGCCGGGCTTTCGGCCTGGATGGTGCTGTCCGGGCTGACCGGTGTCGAACTGTACTACGCGTTGCTGTACGACACGACCGACAGTTTCAGCATGACCAACGTCTCGAAGAAGTGGTTCGCGATGCACGTGAAACCCGGTGAACGAGAATTGCGGTTCAACACCAGGGCCGGAATTCTCTATCGCGAAGACCACGACCTGCCGGCGACCCGCGGCGACGAAGACCAGCGGCACGTGGTCTTCGTGGGAGACAGTTTCACTTACGGACACGGCGTGAAACGAACTGGCGACCGGTTCACCAATCGCCTGGCCATGTCGCTGGAGGCCACGCGACCCGGCAGGTACACGATCACCAATCTCTCCAACGCCGGACGCGACCTCTACTGGGTGCACCGGTTGCTTGAAGAGCTGTTTGCCGGGAAGTACCCGGTTGATCGCGTCATCTACGTCGTGTGCCTGAACGACATCGAAACGTTTCATCCGCGTCACAAGACCTACTACACCGACCTGGCCCGTCACGCGCCGAAATTTTTCCTGTGGCGCGACACGTACTTCTTCAACCTGATGTACTTTCGGCTTCGGCAATTCGCAATTCCCGACATCCGCGACTACTACCGTTTTGTCCGCGAGTATTACGATGGTCAACCTTGGCAGGACATGCAGGATCGCCTCGATGACGTCCTGGCGTTGTGCCAGCGACACGAGGCGAGACTCGAGGTGATCGTCTTTCCGTTCCTGCACAACCTGGGACCGGACTACCCCTTTCGCGATGTCCACGATCAGTTCGCCGAATGGGGCAAGGACCGCGAGGTCCGACTGCTCGACCTGATCAAAACCCTGCAGCCTCACGTCTCCAGCGGATTGACCGTCAACGCCTACGACGCCCACCCCAACGAACGCGCCCACGCTCTGGTGGCGGAGACGATCGAGCGGGCGTTGTTTGCCGACTAGCCGCCCAGTGGCAGGTCAACGGGTTGACCCGTTTCGGCGCTACGAGCCACCGCCTCGGTGAACTCCATGTATTTCACACCGGTCTCGAAGTCGGTCAGGCGAATCGACTCCTCGCCGCGAATCGCCCCGATGAACTCCTCCTCGACCCGCCAGCCACCTCGTTGCTCTTGAGGAATTTCCGGTTCGTGCAGGGACTGGTCACCAGAGCGACCGATCATCAACTGCTCGGCGCCGAGATCGACCCGGATCGTGCCATCGCTGCCATACAGGTGGAGATGAAATCCTGGTCCGTGCAGGGCGATGCCGCTGAGGTGATACAGCCCGCGACCACCGCCCTCCAGTTCGGTCACCACCTGCACACTGTCGGGGATCGTCGCCGGTCCGTCGGGTCGCTCGGGTCCGAAGGTGGCCACCTGGGCAAACACGCGGCGAGGCTCCGGGGCCCATCGCAGCGCGGCCTCGTGCAGAATTCCCATCGCCAACACGTTCAACCCGCTGATTTCACGATCCTGCCGCCAGTGCAGGGGAGTCGTGACGTCGTGGAACTGGTCATTGGCTCCGATCACGACCAGTTCACGGAACTCTCCCAGGAACCCGTCATCGACCAGCCCGCGGACGTGATCCAGGCAGAAGAAGGCAAACGGGCTGGGGACAATCTGTGTCACCAGGTCCGGCCGCGCCCTGGAAGCCGCCAGCATCTGCTGCGCCTCGGCAGCCGTCCGCGCCATCCGGGCCTCGACCATCACGTGCTTGCCGGCCTCGAGTGCCGCACAGGTGATCTCGCAGTGCACGTTCGGCCAGGTACCGATCATGACCGCATCGAGGCCATCATCGGCCACCAGCTCTTGCCAGTTCTCGTACACCCGGGGAATCCCGAATTCCTCGGCCGCCCGTGCCGAGGATTCCGGCGAGCGATTGACCACGCCGACCAGTTCGACCCCCTCGATGGCCCGGAATCCGGGGACGTGGCGAAGACGCGTGTTGGCACCGGCACCAACGATGCCGATTCGAATGGTGTCCGTCGACATGCGAAACCTCAGCGGCGGGGACTCGAAACCGAAACCGGGATCTTACCGGGAGAGAAGCCCCGAGACCAACGACGGGTCTTCGCCACGTCGAATACCGGGACGGGTGAGCAATCGAACCGGTGAGTCTCAGGCGGCCCGGGCCAGGCGACGGGCGGGCAGTCGGTCGAGAATCGCGGTCGCGGTCCGTTCGCTGGCCCCGAGCAGAACAACGTCCTCGTACACCGCGGCCATTCGACCGGCGATCGTCGCCAGCGTTTCCGGATCACGGAGCCAGCCGTCAAGGATCGTTGTGATCGGTCCGATCTTGGGTGCGATCGGGCCGGCAAACGGAAACTCCGGAATCAACTCGTCGTCGAGAAACAGGTTCGGCAGCGACATGTACCGGCAGGTCACCAGTCGCCGGGCCAGGAACCTCATCAATCGCGTCGATCGGTAGATTGCTACTGCGGGAGTTCCACGGGCGAGAACCTCGAGACTGACCGACCCGGAGACCATCAGGCAACAATCGGCCGCTTCCAGGATCTCCGAGGTCCGACCGACATGGAACTCGACACGCCCTTCTCCGGTCGCAACGCGTTCCCCGGCCAGGAACTGGGATTCGCAGTGACGGCGATCGGCGGCGCGGTAATTGGCCACCAGGAATCGAACCGACGGGTGCTGCTGTTGCAGCCGCAGGATCACCTCCTGCATCACCGGCCAGTTCATCGCGACCTCCAGGGACCGCGATCCTGGCAACACGGCGACGACCGCAGACGAACCGGAACGGCAACCTGCAAGGAAGTCCTCGTCGAGAACCCGTTGGGCCACCTCGTCGAAAAACGGATGACCCACGTACTCGACCGCGACACCGCGGTGGGCATACCAGTCCTTCTCGAAAGGCAAACCGCAAAGGACGTGGTCGACAAACCGACGGATTCTCTTGATCCGCCAGGAGGCCCAGGCCCACAACTGCGGTGGCAGGAAATAGAACACGGGGATCCCGGCCGCACGGGCCTTGCGGGCAATCCACCAGTTGAACCCGGGAAAGTCCACGAGGACGACGGCGGCGGGCGGATCGGTCCGGAAGATCTGTTCGGCACGCCTGACCAGTCGGTAGAACTTGCCGAGCATCGGCACGACCCGGGTAAAGCCCATCACGGCCAGGTCGGTCAGTGGGTACACGAAGTCACCGCCGGCCTCTTCGATCAGCGGTTGCATCAGTGGTCCGCCGAATCCGGTCGGGATGATCTCGGGTCGGCGACGACGCAGTTCCCGGATCAACTCGGCGGCGTGCTGGTCGCCGCTGGGTTCACCAACCGAAAAAAAGATCCGCATTCGCTCCCCTTGCCGACAGGTCTCCGAAATCGTCGGCAAGGTAAGCCGCAAGACGGGCAACGTCAAGACGTAGTCCCGCTGGTCGCTTTCACTAGCGAGACCGCCAGAACGATGGAACGAAAAGGACCAGGATGGCAAACAGTTCCAGCCGACCCAGCAACATCAAGACTGTCAGCAGCAGCTTCGACTGTGCCGCCAGCATCGCGTAATTCCGCTCGGGACCAAACACCCCCAGGCCCGGGCCAATGTTGTTGAGCGTGGCGGCCACGGCACTGGCCGTGTCGAGCAGCCGATTCGATTCTTCGCCGTGCCAAGCGTCCCCCGGTTCGATCACCAGCAGAAGCATCCAGCTGATCACGCAGATCAACAACACCAGGCAGAAGTAAACGACAACCTGGTGTCGCTGGGCCTTGTCGATCGGTGTCCCGGCCAACCGCAATGGCCTGACCACGTTCGGACGGAATGCCTGTTCAACCTCCAGCCGCACGATCTTTGCGAACAGGATGAAGCGAATGACCTTCAGGCCGCCACCCGTCGAGCCGGCGCAGCCGCCGACGAACATCAGCAACAGCAACAGGCCCTGCGAAAAATCGGACCACTGGCCGAAATCGGCCGTCGCAAACCCGGTGGTGGTCATGATCGACGTCGTCTGAAAGAGCGAGATCCGGACCGCCTCGAACAGGTCATCGACCTGCTGATCGAGAAAAATTGAGAGCCCTAGGAAAACCGATGCCGAGAGCAGCAGGAAAAGGTAGACACAGAACTCGGGGTCCTGACGAAACGTCTTCAGCGGTTGGCGGTCGGAAACCGCCAGGTGGAAAAGGGAAAAGTTCGTGCCGGCCACGATCATGAAGATCACGATCGTCGATTCGATCACCACGCTCCCGAACCCGCCGACGCTGGCGTTGTGAGTGCTGAAACCGCCGGTGGCCATCGTGCCGAAGGTGTGACACAGCGCATCGAAGACACTCATCCCCTCCATGGCCAGCAACAGTGCCAGCAATCCGCTGATGGCAACATAGATCGCCCACATCACCATCGCCGCTTCCTGGACACGTGGCCTGACAGTCGAGGACATCGGTCCGGGCACCTCGCGTCGCAGCAGCGCCTTGCCGCCGGCACCGAGTTGCCCAAGGATCGCAACGAACAGGACGATGATCCCCATCCCGCCCAGCCAGTGAGTGAAGCTCCGCCAGAAAAGAATGCAGCGGGGCACAAGCGGCCTCATGCCCGTGGCTCCGGCTTCAAGATCGGTCAACACGCTGGCGCCGGTCGTGGTGAAACCCGACACCGACTCGAACAGCGCGTCGGCTACCCCCACGGTGACAATGATCTCGTGGCCGTCGGACGCAATGGCGGCCCGCTGAACACCGGAAAACAGGAACGGCAATGACCCCAGGCATCCGGCCAGCAACCAGCCCAGCCCAACGATCGCCAGGGCTTCCTTGCGGAGGATCGTGCCGCTGTCGTGACGGCCGATGTAGGACAGGCCGCCCCCGACCGCCAGGCTGCAGCCTATCGCCGTGAGCAGGCCCCAGAACCCGGCGGCCTCGAAGGTCTCGGCCTCACCGCACGCGGGGAACGCCCACGGCAGGCTGAAGACCATCGAGCCACCAACCAAAACTCCCAGCATGCCGAGCATCCGGCACAGCAGAAACCAATTCATGCGACGTGATCGCCGAGGGAACCTGGATCGAGACAGACGGTTTGGCAACCGTCAATTCTATCGACCCGACCATGGCCGACTCAATCACCACCCGGTTCCTGGACACCCGGTTCCTAGACAGCCGGGGAAAATGCCAGCCTGGTGGAATCGGGGGCAAGATCGCACCACTCGATCCGGCTGCGGGGGGAGGAAGCGATCCTGAATGACAGCAGGTCGGTTCCGCCGCACGACCACAATCGACAGGCTCCGGGAAATGCGGTCAGTGCACCCGGTTCCCGACAACCGATCATCACCAGCGAACCGCCCGGCCGCAGCGATGCCAGCCACCCGGCCAGCATCTTCCCGGAGGCACGCCCCGGCCCCGGGCGGGCCACGACCAGGTGGTGCGAAGTTCCCGAGACCGAGAAATCCCGGCTCGCCTCGGCGTCGAAGCCCAGGAACTCAAGATACTCGACCAACTCACCGGTTCCGGTCGCATCCAGGACACGATCGCCGGGTCCGACCCCGTGCCTGAGCAGCAATTCACGAAATATCGCCCGCGGCAACGGCATCGCGGGAACAACTGAGGCCGCGGTGCGACGCGGTCCTTGAAACCAACGCAAGAAAAAACCTCCGGGAACCCGGGCCGAGCGAACGCTCGAAGAGGCGGTACTCTATGCGCGGTCCCGAAACCGGTCAACACGGGTTCGCAACACCCTTACTTGACCGGTGCCGCCGGAGACGAGTTCGCTGAGGCCGCGGTCGGTTTCACGGAACGGTCCACCAGCCAGATGTTGCGGAAACGGATGGGGTTGCTGTGGTTCTGCAGTTTCGTGGGCAAGGCCAACGGACCCTCCGGCTTGCCCGCCCCCGTCTTCCGCTCGACCTCAAAATCGTCGTGGATCACCACCCCGTTGTGACGCACCGTCAGCCGGGCGTTGCCGGTCTTCTTACCAGACGAATCGAACCTGGCCGCCGTCAGGTCAATGTCGTACGTCTGCCATGACAGTGGCGGCAGACACATGTTTGTCGCCGGCTCCCGGTAGCGGTAAAGACCACCACACTCGTTGCTCTTTCCGGCCAGGCCAAAGGAATCCAGAATCTGCACCTCGTATCGACTCTGCAGATAAACCCCACTGTTGCCACGACCCTGGCCGCGCGCATTCGGCATGAACGGCAATCGAAACTCCAGGTGCAGATGAAAACTCGCGTAGGCCGCCTTCGTTTCGGTTCCCTCGATCAACAGGCCGGTGCCGGTCACCTTCCCACCCTTGAAATGATCCGCCGATGTTCCGTCAAACAGCACCACGGCACCACCGGGTGGTTTCGCCCCCATCGTCGCACTGACCCGATCGACCTTCTGCAACTCGGCAATCACTCCGTCGATCGACTCGAGATACAGCACCGCCCGATCATCGGCGACATGGATCCTCAGTGGACCGGAAACAAAACGAGCCGCCACTCCTCGACGTGAACCCTTGATCCGCAACCGGGCCTTCCCCTCGGCTCCCGCCCCCGGAAGACCACCGGCATACTCGACCGCCTCAAAACGACCACCGCCCAACGCAATGACCTGCAGCCCGATCGGCCTGTACTCCTGGGACCCCGTCAGCACCCAGCCGACATACTCGCCCTGCAATCGAAAATCCTCGCCCGCCGACGCCGCATCGGTGAACGTCAACCGCTTGGGGTCCGCGTCCTGGGCGATCACCCGGCCATCGGAACCGCCCATCCCACCCGCGACGACACACAACGCAACCAGAATTCGATGCCAACCAGCCATTGATTCTCTCCCGAGACAACTCAACTCAAGACAACACTGCACCCTCCCTGAATTACCCAGTTTGACATCCAGGACAGGGCACCCGCAAGGCGTAGAGATTCACCCGAATGCTGAAAGGGGAAGAACCGCGACGGTCATTCACCAGTATATCGCCAGTGGCCACAGTGGATTTCTGACCCTGCCTTACGGCCCTTTCGCTCGTAGCTTGTCAGGTAATCCATATCGTGTTCGGGGTGGTGCAATTCCGGCGTCGACAGTTCCTGGAACTTTTCGTGGTGAGAAACGAGGACACGGATGGTCTCGAAGTACTCACCAACATCAGACCTCGAGAACAGTTCTCCCCCGGTGACCAGCACCCGGGTCACGAGTCCGAGAAACTCATCGGTGAAGATCCGCCGGTGCCGATGCTTGCGTTTCCACCAGGGATCGGGGAAGTAGACATGGATGGCCGAAACGGAACTGGGAGCGATCAGCTGGTCCAGCGCGGTCCGGGCGTCACCACCGAGGACCCGGGCATTGGCCATCGCCCGTTTTTTGAGTCGTCGCGCGGTGCGCCGTCCCTCGCGGTAGTCGATCTCCAGGCCGCAGAAATTCGTCCGAGGATCGGCAACGGCCGCGTTGACCAGGAACAGGCCCCGGCCACAGCCGACATCAAGTTCGACCGGTTGATCGTTGCCGAAGAACGTGGGCCAGTCGAGAGAATCATCCAGGTCCGGCAGCGTGAGGAACCAGGGGGCAAGATCCTCGGTCGGCGGCTGTCTCATCGGCACCCCCCGACAGACCGGTCAGTCAATTTTCTGGTCACGAGAGATCGGCACGCCAACCATGGTGCCGCAAAAGACCATCCGATCCTTGACGAACCCCTGGAAGGCGAACTCGGCACGCCGATTCGGCCGAACCTTGGTGACCTGTGCCATCAGCACGAGCCGCTCACCGGGAAAGACGGGGAAGCGGAACTTCACGTCGCTCATGCCCCCGAAGCCGAGGTAATCACCGCCGAGTATGTCGTATTTTCGTGCGAAGAACCCGGCCAATTGTGCGGCACATTCACACATGACCACGCCGGGCATCAACGGGAAGCCGGGCATGTGTCCGGTGATCCAGAATTCCGTCTGGCTGATGTCCTTGTAGCCGACCAGTCCCCGGGTTTCGAGATCGACCCGCAGCACGGCCGTCAGCTGTTCCATCTCGTGACGCTGGGGATTGACCCGGCGAATCGCCTCGAGATCGAACTGCGGATTGTCGAAATCGAGGTTCTCCAGGGAATACAGCGGGGGAGGAGGCATGGCGCGATCTACTCGATTCCGAGCACCTGGAGAACCTGGTTGAGTTCGGTCAGCAGACGATCGGGACGGAGCTGCGGATCACGCACCTCGTCCTTGCTCGCCTCGAGGCTTTCCTTGTCTCCAGCATACAAAGCGGTTTTCATTCCCAGTTGCCTGGCGACGACAAGATCGTTCCGCAGTCGACTTCCGATATGGAGAACCTCACCCGGCTCGATTCCGTCCTGGGCCAGTTGTTCCAGGCAGGCCCGAAACAGCAACGGTGAAGGTTTGCGGAGGCCGATCTGGCACGAGAGTGTCATGGCATCGGCGTCGAGCAGTTCACCGAGGGGCGGTAGTGTACCTTGGGATCCCAGGGCCCGCAATAACTGTACGAGCGTGAACGGCTGGGCATCGGCCAGCAGGGTTTGTCGCATGGGTGATTGGCCAATCGCCGACAGGGTTTCCAGCGCCCCGTCGGAGGCTTCGACTCCCTGGAGTCCCTGGTGGAAGAAAAACGCCACCTTTTCGGCAAACTGGTCTTCGTCCCCGTAGAACTCCCGGTCGTACTCGTACTCGTTCTGGGCCAACCGCCCCAGCAACGTCGACCAGACGGTGGCCGCGTTGACCTGGGGAAAGTTCCCGGTCTTTCCGGTCGCGGCCATCTGCCGCAATTCCAGGCAATCGC